>ERZ791573.212-NODE-212-length-39880-cov-5.448387_pt1 | contig 39880 bp, 43 predicted proteins | sample MGYA00509971_ERZ791573 | MGnify/ENA primary metagenome ERZ791573 (study PRJEB30046, sample SAMN00791921) | human gut metagenome | study: EMG produced TPA metagenomics assembly of the A metagenome-wide association study of gut microbiota in type 2...
CAAATTTTTCCTCATAAGATTTTTTAATAATGTATCCTCCTCAGATTGAACATAATCTACACTTATTGGTTCGTCTTTTATTAATTCTTTTATAGCACAGTATGTATTAAATATCGAATCGTTCTTTTTAAGTGTTTTCTCAAGGACTTGCTGAACCAATTGCTTCTCATAATATTTTACATACACTTTATCAACCGCTGGATAAATAAACAATTCTTTAATATTTGTATAATCATCATCAGTGGAAAATACATCGTCATCATAACTTAAAACACATTTACCATCAATATAGTATCTTTTTTCCATAGTTCTCCTTTCGCAAATTAACCATAAATTGCTTTCAACTTTTTAAATCTAACAAATAGTCTCTTATCCTTAGGACACATCTTTTCAAGTTTCTCAAGACTATATCTTTTCAAATCATCCTTGCTTTTTATCCCCATTCCAAACGCATCCAAACATAGAAAGTCATCAAATATGACTCCATGTTCCCTATCATTCAGATCTTCTACACTACGAAGCTTTATGCCTTGCTCTTCACAAATCTGATATAATTCCTGCAGTGTTGCCTGCCCCATATTACTAAACTTTATAAAATACTTCTTTGGATATCCTCTCAATCCTTCTAATGACTCAAATCCATTTCTTCTGAGAATATTCTTAAAGTTCTGGTCAAGATAATCCACTTCAATTTCCTGATATCTTATACATGGGTGGGCCCCCTCTAAGGAAAGACATCCTTCCTCTGTCTGAAAGGCTCCTGGTTTTCAGCCTATGCATGTTATACCACAAGCAAAACTTTTATCTCAATAATGAAATCATTCCCCTGTATTCTTGCACTTATATCTCCATTCATACGCTCCACAAGCTCTTTTGCAATAGATAAACCCAGTCCGGTTGAGGCTCTGCCTCTTGCCACATCTGCTTTATAAAAACGCTCGAACACATGGCTTAAGTCAATATTTTCAGGATGTTCCGTATAATTGCTGATTTTAAGCAAGGCGTAATTATCCTCACGGGTAAGCTTGATACTTATATTCTTTTCCCCATGATCAAGACCATTTTTTATGACATTCTGTATAACTCTCCTTAAGCCCTGCTTATTACCTGATATATACAGCATTTCCTCAGTAATACTAATATCTGGGCAGATGCCCTGCTTCTTCCATTCATCATAATAAGAAAATACAGCTTCTTTTAATATTCTGTTCATACAACAATCCGTAAGCTCCAGCTTATACGAATCATTTTTCAGCTTAGTGAATGTAAAAAGCTCCTCCAGCATTTCATTAAGGCTGTTAAGCCTTTCTCTGATTATATCAAGATATCTCCTCTGGTCATCTATATTGTCGCATTCCTCTATAAGCTGGAAATACCCATCCAGTGATGTAAGCGGTGTCCTTATATCGTGTGAAAGATTAGTATATGTATCTGCAATAAGCTCTTCTTTTTTTCTGTACTCATTTCTTTCTTTTTTACGCAAGTCAAGAAGCTCATTCAATTTATCTGAAAGCTCACCTATTCCCCCCATATCTATTTCACGTTGAATCAGCTTGTTACTATCGTGTTCCATAAGAAACGACAACTGGCGGCAGATGTCCTTAATCTGCCGCTGGTATTTCCACATAATAAATGCCTGTATAATAATTATTACTGCTAATATTCCAATAATAATCCTCATTCTCTAAATATCCCTTTTCTGAAAAATATAACTGCTTAATGACAGCATTATTATAATAAATACAGCTGCCACACACATTGAACTAACAACATCCTCCCTGCCTGCATTCATAGGAAGCATTGCCATCCTTCCAGTTACTGTATACTTATAGATGCTGAAGTTATGAAATCCCCTTCTGTTAACTACATAATCTATAAAGGCATACACAATACTCATTATATTCATGGTAAGACATACCGACAAGGTCATGCTTATGACATTATTCTTAATTATAACTGCTATTGCCATACATATTAACACAAATGCATAATGAAGCGTAAGTTCCGTTAAGAAATAAGGTATAATCTCCTTCCAGTTACCCCACACCACACATTTAAACGCAAGCATATTCGCTGCTGCCTGGAATACAAATATCCCTGCAAAGGTAATTGCTGTAAATAAAGCAAGTGCAACTGCCCTTGAAACAATAAGCATCCCCCTTTGTGACACCTGTCCACCAATATTCTTAATATAACCGCTCTTAATATCTGCTGTTGCAAACATAACCGCAAATATTACAAGAAAAAGTGCATAAAACTTCCCCTGTGCATTAGAAAAGAAAACATCCATTACTGTAACCTTCTTCCCTGGCTCCGTAGGTAATTCCACACTCATACCAATATTGACATTATCTGTATTCTGCTGCGAAAGCTGTTCCTTGTTGCTGTCATCTGCCTGTTGTTGCTCCCATTCCTTATTAACTGCATCATAATCTATTTTTGAAAGAAATGAGGTAAGCAGTGCTGATGCCAGCAATATAATCCATATTACATACATACTCTTTGTACGAAACATTCTGTATACATCCATCTTTATCATATTAAGCACGATTGTCACCCCCTGTAAGCCTTAAGAAATAATTCTCAAGTTCTTCACTTGTAATAGATATTCCTTTAACTGGAATTCCCGCCTTTGCAAGCTCCATGTTCAGTCTGGCACTTTCTCCCAGTCTTTCAAATATATGAATATGTTCTTTATCTATAACCTGATAGCTGCTAAAGCCCATATCATCAAGCACAGCAATAGCCTGCTTAGGATTATCAAGTGTAAGCTCTATGCGCTCACTGCATTTTTTCATAAGCTCTTCTCTTGTAAGCTCCTGCACAAGGCATCCATTATGAATAATGCCATAATCTGTAGCAAGCTTTGATAATTCCTCCAGAATATGACTTGAAATACATATTGTCATGCCACGCTCCTTTGCAAGCTTCTGGATAGTTTCACGCACCTCCACTATTCCCTGTGGATCAAGTCCGTTGATAGGCTCATCAAGCACTAAAAGGTCAGGCTCTCCAACCAGCGCCATGCCGATTCCAAGCCTCTGCTTCATACCAAGTGAGAAATTCTTTGTTTTTTTCTTTCCCACATTTAACAGACCTACCTTATCAAGTATGCCCTCTGCATAGCCCTTTTTACTGATGCCGAAGAGACGGCACTTCATCTCGATATTTTCCTTCGCCGTCATGTTTGGATATACACCCGGTGCCTCAATCAGGCAGCCCACTCTTGAGCGTACCTTTGACAAATCCTTTCCAGCGTATCCAAACATGGATATCTCTCCGCTTGTCGGCTTTGCCAGACCACCGATCATTCTCATACAGGTAGTCTTGCCGGCACCATTTCTGCCGATAAATCCATAGATTGCACCCTTTTTGATATGGATATCCACATTGTCAACTGCCTTCTGGTGCCCATACTGCTTGGTCAGTGCCTTTGTCTGCAATAATATTTCACTCACAATCAAATCTCCTTTTCTTTTTTCCTTAGCAAACTTTTAATCATAATATAAATGTAAAATCCTAATACATCGCTAACAAAAAGTAAAAAAAGAGTAAAGCTTGTTTACCTTTACTCTTTCATTTTGTAGCCTATGCCCCACACTGTCTCTATGTACTCGTCATCGGTCAGCTTTTTTATCTTCTTTCTGATATTGCTGATGTGCACATCAAGAGTCTTTGTCTCGCCCATGTACGGCTCATCCCAGGCATATTCAAATATGTCCTCCTTGGCAAACACCTGTCTGGGATGCGCCATGAGAAGCTCTAGTATGGCAAACTCCTGCTTTGTGATGCCGTCAACAGCATTATCAGCTACATAAAGCTGTCTTGAAATCCGATCGAGCACAAGCTGTCTGTGCTCTATTTTAACGGGTCCCGCTATGTATGTATTTGCAGTATCTCCCTGTCCTGTATCATTTTCTGCTTTTGTCTGGTTTTCTCCTGCCTTGCCCGACTTTGAAGGCACATCTGCCACCGCATGACGCAGCTGCACAGCCACTCTGGCAACGACCTCCTTTATCTCAAACGGCTTTGTGATGTAATCATCAGCGCCTGCCACGAGCAGATTGATTTTCTCATCCAGCTCATCCTTTGCTGTAAGGATTATCACCGGAAGTGACGCATCCATCTGCCTTATCCGTGCCAGAAGCTCCTCCCCTGAAAGCCCCGGAAGCATCAGATCCAATAGCACAAGCGCATAAGCTTCCCTGTCCAGCTTAAGCAAAAGCTCTCCTTCTGTGCCTGACCATGCCTGTCTTGTTCTATATCCGGCTTTTGAAAGCGCTGTCGCAAGCAGATCATTAATGTCCTTATCGTCCTCTATTATGAGTATCTCCCCGGATTTGTTGTCTGTCATAGTATTCCCTTTCTCTATCTGTTGTACCACTTCTATATAACACTTTTTATATTCTAGAAATATCCCTCGACTCCCTGCACCAGTCCGTCTGCCAGATTTTCAAGTGTGGCATCGCTGTGGTCAGAACATGCGTTGCCAAGCTCTACATCCACTGACGGTACCGTGCTGTATGAGGTCTGTGTCAGATCTATCGCCATTGAGCCATTACCGTTTATCTTTGCTCCATGGGCGCGCAGTCCTTCTATCAGGCTTGCCCCAAGTGCATCATGCTGCTGCCAGTGTGATGCAACCGGCTCCATTCCCTTTATGCCTCCCGGTACTGATATGTAAAAGCAACCCTTATCGTAGCTTAGTCCGTCACCATCCCAGTGCAATGCGATATGACAGTCTGCCGCATTATTACAGATGACAGTACGTGCCACATTGTCAAGCTGCACATCGCTTCCGTCTCTTACCATAAGCACATCATAGCCTGCCGCAAGCAGCTTGTCCTTTAATATCTGCGCCATACGGAGTGTGACAGAGCTCTCCGGTGTACCGTCATTAAAGGACATACCACCTGAAACTGCTACTGCTTTTGTTGCGCCTGCGCCTGTTGTACCGCCTGTGGTCTTTGCAGAGCCGTCCGGATGACAAAGTGTCTTCACCGAAGTTCCTCCGCTTGTACCGTGTCCGGCATTGACACCTACTACTATGTTTTTGCGGTTTGCTGTAGCCTTGTACATGACCGCACAGCCTGAATTTATCGCTGAATGGTCTGCATACTGCCATGAAGGATTTAGTGATACTGATTCTCCATTCTCATAGGATGCTCTTTCTACATACTGATAAGAGGAATTATTATCACCTGAATTGTTCTGCTCCTCGTCCGGCTGTTCGGCAGTCTGTTCTTCCTGCTGCGCTTCTGTCTGCTGTGTTTCTTTTGCGGCCTCTGTTACCACCTCTGTCACAGCTTCTGTTTCCGTAGGCATCTCAACCTTCTCTGCAGCCTGTGTCTCTGTTGCAGGCTCTGTCGGTGTATCCTGTGCTTTTTTGCCGCATGATGCAAGGGTAAATATCATCATGCCTGTAAGTAATATTGCGGTAAATCGTTTCATTTTATGTAATCTCCGTTTATAATTAATTGAATTGTGTACCGGTATGTATCAGTGATACATATAGATACTTTATACATATTATAATAAAATGTATGATCTTTTTCACTCTTTTTTTCAAATATATTAATCTAGTCAATAATCAAGCGGAAATGCTTTAGTCAGAAGCTTTCCTAAAAAACAGGCGCAGAAATTTAATCCTACGCCTGTTCTTATGGTTTTGAGTTATTAGCTGTGGTGTTATGCCGAAAACAGACCTATCACCAACCTATCAATCATCACCCCTGCAATTATCCCTATCACAAATACAGTACATACTCTTACAAAATGCACCATCTTTGGCTTGGGTGATTCGCGATAGCTTACCAGTCTGGCGGAAAGCAATATCATGCACACGGCTGCTGCTATTGCAATGCAGCCCATTATGATGCGGCTTGTTATACCGGCGCTTTTTAGCTTCCACTCCGTCAGACTTTTCTCATCAATGGTGGTGGATACGCCGTTCTCGCCCAGCTTATCCTGTATTTTTGTGATGCTTTTTAAGTCTGAAACCTTTACACAGTATGATGATGCTTTTGGTGTCTCTCCTTGATTTTTTATGAAATTTTCCGCAGCTGGAATACTTATACACGCTGCTTGTGAATCAGAATTATCATCCACTACACCTGATATCCTTGCTGCACTTTTTCCTATGATAATGCTGTGTCCTATCCATTTTGCTGCCTCCTGTTTCACCTCCGGCTGCTGCTCTTTCAATTCAATGTCTGACAATGTTGCAAGCATAGGGATATTTATCACAACAGAAAGCCTGCTGCTCTCATCTGAATAATATTCTCCGCATATCACTGTCCCCTCTATCATCGCAGCCTGTATGCCTCTTACACCTATCTCCTTATCCACCGCCTGTGTCTGCACGTTGGTGTCTATATCATACACATACGATCCGTTTTCTGCGCCCATTTCACCAAGCTCAGAAGTTGCCTGTGTAAATGCATCCTGCGCACCATCCTCGGCAGGCATCACATATATTCTGGCACTTTCCTTAATGCTGCTACTTAAATCAAGCTTTTGCTGCACGGCATCCGCAAACAAAAAAGCTGCCAGACTTATAAACAGTATTCCCGGAAATGCGATGCTTTTCCACGTTTTAATTCCGTAGCCTGTCATCATTTCTTCCTTCCCATGTAATACGCCCCTGAAACTGCCCCTGCAAGGATTATAAGTCCACCTATTACTGCAAGTGATATCCACCACTGCGAAGCACTTTTCTCTTTCTTCTCATCGCCTGTCGAGGCTTCATCCGGCATCTTATTTATCGTTGTATTGAAGCTAAACTCCTGTGTCTGCTCATTTCCAAATCCATCCTCATACGTAAGCGTAACTGTTCCTGTCGTATCGCCATACTGACTTTTCCCCTCAAGAGTGGTTATAAACAGATTCGTCTCCCCTTCTCCTGCCGTACCGCTTTCCATATTTCCGATAAAGGCTGTCTTGGTCTGCGAAAGTCCGTCTCCTGTCACATCACATCTGACATTGTACACAGTACTTCTTCCAAGATTCATCACCTGAAATGTCAGTGGAATAGTGTCTCCTGCGGTCACATTTTTATCTATATTTGGCATGGTAAGCTTCACATCAAGCGGCTGTTCCACCGTGACCACAAAACTGCCTGTCGAGCTGAGCGTCGAAGCCTTTGGATCATCATAGCTCATGGCTATCTCTATCGGATAATTGCCGTCTGCCGTGCTTTTTGAAGCATGGAATTTAAGTGTCAGCTCTGTGGTCTTTTGTGTGCCGATTTTTCCTATAAAAATAGTATTTGAATCATTTTTAAGCTCTATATCAGCAGATGGCACATTCACGGTTGCTACCAGATTCTGCACTGATTTCTGCCTGCTCGTATTTTTTAATGTAACTGTTACCTCGAAATCCTCACCGGCTTTTACCGTATCTGTATTTATGACACTCTTATCCACCAAAACTACCGGAGCCGAAGTGGGTGTCTCCTCCGCCTGTGTTGTATCTGCCGCCCCAGAAGCTGCTGCATTTGGATCAATACCGTCTGCTACCGTCACAAAATTCGTAAATGACTTTTGTACTTCTATGCCGTTTTCATCCTTTCCAGTCACATTTATGATAACCGGATAGATGCCATTAACACGTTTTTCTGAAAGAGTAAGCTCAAAGGAAACGAGAAATATATCTTTAGTTTCTCCTGTACCGTTTATGTATTCAGGCTTGCAGTTAAACTCCTTTTCATAGCTTCGAAATACAAACGGAGAGCTGTCTGTAGCCCCAAGATCTACCGATGCCGTTATTTTATCCTGCTGTAATTTTCCATCGCTTATAAGAGGAAGCACCAGTGTTACATTTCCGTTTGCACAGACCGGCTGATAGCCGTTTGCGTATGCCTGCTGCATGCCCTCGTATACATTTTTGTTGTCTATGCAAAGTGATACCTCAGACATTGATACGCCCGAGGCTGCATCGTCCTTTGAAGCTGCATCGTCCTTCGCGCCTGCTCCCGCCTTATTATCCGGCTTGTCTGCCTGCGCCTGAATACTCTTCCCCTCCTGCATAACAGCACTATCCGATTTGGTATCAAGTGTGCTTGCATGCACTACGAGTATAAAATGATAGCTTAAGCACATTATGATCACCAACAAAATACTCACAAATTTTTTCACTTTATTTCCTCCATATATCCATCATCCATCTCGCAGACCGTGTCACACAGCTCATCTATATCAGCCTGATTGTGGCTTGCGAGAATTATTGTCTTTCCCTCCGCGCGCAGCTCCTTTATCAGATTTCTGATCTGCGCTACACCATGCTTATCAAGTCCGTTAAACGGCTCATCCAGTATCAGAAATGATGGATTCTCCATTATTGCCTGTGCTATTCCGAGCCGCTGTCTCATTCCCAGACTGTACTTGCTGACATTTTTCTTTAGCCCCGGATCAAGCCCGACTCTCTCTATCGTCTCTACTATGCGCTTTTCATCGGCAATTCCCTTAAGAGATGCCAGAATCTTTAGGTTCTTTAGTCCGGTTGCTCCCGGTAGAAAGCCCGGTGTCTCTATGATAATTCCCATATCATACGGGAAATCCATATCCTTTCCAACCTCTTTTCCATTGATGAGCACACGTCCCTCATCAGGTCTTAAAAAGCCGCATATGCATTTCATCATGACTGTTTTGCCACTGCCGTTATTGCCGACAATGCCATGTATCCTTCCTGCCTCAAACTCCCTGTTGATACCGTGAAGTATTTCTTCTTTTCCAAAGGATTTGTGCAGATTTTCTATTTTTATTGCAGCTTCCATGCTACTTTCCTCCTGTTCCGGTAAATTTGAAATTGTAGCCTCGCACTACCCAAAGTGCTGCGATAAAGCAGACGAGCACGAGCACTATGCAGATCAGGTAGCTCTGCCACAGCCTCGGCAGCATATCAAGCCCGAAATTGTGCATATAAAATGTGGCATGGTTTAAAGGAGATACCCAGCCCACCCATACATTTACCTTATAGGCTTCGTAATCCGGTATATTAAATATTCCTATGATTGTCTGCGGATTCAGTAAGAACCCATATATGCTGAAGCCAAATGCTGCAAGTACTCCTCCTATCTGCCCGAATTTCAGGTTAAATAAGAGCATGAGAAATACCAGAATGAGCGAATAGCACAGCATGAGCAAAAATACTATAGCCGCACAGCCGTATGGAGTAGACATCCCCATCGCTTTTACCGATGCCGGCACTGCCAGCGCCTCACCGGCCTTTGAGTATCCCAGTGCAACCGCAGTATTGCTCCATACATTTCCCACGAAAGCCTTTCTCATGCTGATAAATGCTGTCGCAGACATCACAAATACCATATAGACGGATGTGGCAAGAAGTATGTAAATTGCCTGTCCGAGCAGCCATTTTTTCCTTGTCGTTCTCATAAGAAAAAACGGTGTGGCATTTGTGACAAACGGCATATCCGCAAAGAGAAATATCAGAATCATCGATGATAACAGTATTGAGTTGCTGTCACCGAAGGTCCATATGAAGGGCTCCAGTATCTGCATAGAAGTATCATATTTTTCCGCGAATGCAACTATCTTATCCGATAGCAGAAAACAGAATATAAATGCAATCGAAAAGCTTAAAAATATACGTGGATTTTTCTTCCATGTCCTGAAATTGTACAAAGCCACCATAAATACCTGTTTCATATTCCATCAAGCCTCCTCTGCATAGCCGGTATCAGAAGCACCGTGATAAGCATACTGACCAAAACCAGAAATATCACTGCGCCCGCCTCACCAAATTCCCAGTTCCCTGCCGACGGACAAAGCCACTCCTTCGGATCTATGATATACAGCTTTTTTAAGTATCTCTCATGCAATATTATGAGTGTATACTCGAGCACAAACGGTGACGCATAAGCCATATATCTGCTCGATGTGAGTATCGAAAAGAGCATTCCGATCAGTGAAAACACCATTCCGATGCAAAAAAATAAGACATACGTTGCGTCTGTCTTTTCAGCCGTCCCCTGCTTCTCCATCGGCAGCATTATAAGGCGCAGCAGATTGTAGTACACTCCTGTTCCCAGTGTACATGCCACTCCTCCGCTTATAGCTGCCGCAAGTATTTTCGCACTGATGTAATGCCACCTCCCGGCTCTCGGAAGATAGCTCTTTATAAATCCGGAGTCTATCTCCTCGAGAAATGCCGAGGTATACGGCAGGGCTGCAAATACCGGAAGAAGCAGGCACAGGGCATCAGACTTTATGGCATTCTGCAGCACCGTAAGATGAGTGCCATAGGCAATAAGCCCCCCCCCTATAATCGCATGCCGCTTTCCAGAAATCCGCAAAGCCGCCTATCCCAAGAGCAAACACGATTCCTGCGACCGCAAGGAAAAACAAACGACCTGTCAGTGCCTGCTTTATGCATGATGAAATTGTATTATTTATCCGTAGCTGTTTACTGCTTTCCTGTGCTCTATCCATATCAATAACCAGCCGTCACATCAATGACGCTTCCATCCACCGCGTTTACTGCAAGAAGAATCCAAGGTTGCTGTTCTGAATAATTTTCTCCTCCAAAATCAATATTATAATCGCCGTAAAACAGCCATGCCGGTGTGAGAAGTCCGTTTCTGTCACTGCCGCTGCTCCTTACACGCATCAGTCCGAGCCTTACCTCATATACTGTTGCAGTTGCCTTTATCTCAACATCTCTATCTTCATGTTCTTCCAAATCACCTCTTGTGGTTAGAGGCATCATCTGTTCAAAGATATCCTTTGCCTGATCAAAGGATATGATACCGACATTGTCTGATACCGCCTCCTCTACCATTTGAGGAAATTCCCAGCTAAATGCAACAATACCATTTTTATCCACAATAATACGGATTTTCTCATACAGCCATGTAAGAGTAGTATCATCCTTGTCAGGTACATAATCTGAGCTTGTCGTTGCGCTTTGAATACCATTTATATTCTGCACAAGATTAAACACATATGCTGTATAGTTGTCTGCTGAAATCATTTCTGCATCCTGATTGTATTTATCCGTATCATCAAAATCTTCCTTATATTTGTTTCCTGCTGCACAACCAACATCATAAATTTCCCAGTCCATACCTATTTTCTGTACAAAGTCATCAACGTATTTTTTGGCATCCTCCTCGCTTATTCCAATCTTCTTTTTTTCATCATCTGTACATGAAGCTGCCTGTGTCGTCAATATACCATCGTAATGATAGTCTTTAACATTCTCATATCCGGCAGATGAACTAAAACTATCCTCGTCAGATGATGAGCAGATATTAAGTTTTTCTTTTTGATCCTTTGAGCTTACATTTAATTCTTTGGTTTTTGTTGTACCGCTTACAGTCTCCTGCTCCACATCCACATACGAGGAATCCTTTGGCACATATTTCAATGTGCTCTCATCAGGTGCTGTTTTCCGTTCCTCTTCATATTCCTTGATAATCCTCTCATGTGTTTGTATAATACTCTCTTTATCAGACTCTGAAGTATCCGGATCATCTTTAACATTTGCAATATACTTTTTTTCTTCCAATATCAGATTATCTATTTTCTGCTTTGTCCAGTCTGAGCCTGTTGTAGTATAAGCTCCATCCGGGAAAAAATAGTCATACAGCTTATCAGCTATCTCCTGCGATAATTCATCACTTTTTACTCGATACATAGGTATGGTATCCTTTGTAGGGAGAGTAACAGGCACATTGTCAGCTACTATCTTTACCTTTCCGTCATCGCTTTCATAATTAAAATCGTAAGTATCGGTGGTAGTCTCTATTATGTCCTTTAAGGTGCTTCCGTCCTTTGGAGTTTCCTTTGCGGCTTTCTCAAGCCTGTCTATATTTTTCTGTGTGACAAGTGATTTGTCAGGTGTTTTCTCACAGGCTGTCATTGAAAAACACATTATTGCAGCCATCAGACAAACTATTTTTCGTTTCATAAGTTCCTCCTCGTTTTCTTTGATGATATGATTTTATCCCCTTTTATGTTTTCAAGTCATCAAAGAGTTGTAAGAGAATTGTAAAGAAAAAATACTGCCCTCCTGCAAGCTGCTTTCCACAGAAAGCTTTGAGTGGTGAAGTTCCGCAATCCTCTGGCACAATGCCAGTCCCAGTCCAAAGCCCTCCTGATTTCTCGAGGCATCTCCCTGATAAAATATCTCAAATATATGCTTCATATCCTCCTTTGAAATTCCTCTTCCGTTGTCCTTTACCAATATTCCACTGCCTGTTATATTTACTTCAATCCTTGTCGCACCTGCCTTTTTTGCATTGTCACAAAGATTGGTTATGAGCATGACAAGCATATCTTTGTCGCCCCTTATGCTGCCATTTTCAACTGTCAGAAATATATCGTCCCGGCCCTGCCATATCATCTCAAGATGTTTTTTCAGTTCCTCAAGCTCTATGTCCTTAAGCTCTATCTTATCCGCTGTAAGTCCGACCAGAGCAGTCAGCTTGCCCGACAGGCTGCCGAGTCTTTTTGCCTCAATGTCCATAAATTCGAGTGCTTCTTGCTTTTGTGCATCAGTCAGCTTCATATTGCGAAGCGAATAGGCATAGCCGCAAATTGCCGTTACCGGAGTCCTCATCTCATGGGAGAGCGCATGTATGAGCCTGTTTCTCGCCTCCGAGGTCTCCTCAACCTCTGCGATATGTGACTCTACAGCCTTTGCCATCGTATTAAAGCTGTGCGAGAGTGATGCCAGCTCATCCTTTCCTTTTACGTCTATCTGACGCTGATACTGCCCCTGTGATATGGCATCTGCCTCATCCTTAAGCAGCTCTAACGGTCTTAGTAATTTTTTCAGGAAAACAATCATACTTACTGCCGCAGCTAATGAGATAACAATTCCAATCCCCACACACAGCGCAATCATCCGGTATATCTGTCTGTAAAGCTCTGTTATATCGCGCACTATACATACCTGATAGATTCTGTCATTGATATTGATATCCACTCCGCAAATGTAATAGTCTGCCCCTTCTGTATGCACGATGTCGCTTTTCGTCTCCCCCTGCATCTCAATATTACTCTTATCCTCATTCAGCCCAAGTATCGTTGGCGCATCAAGTCCGGAATCGTTATATATTATCTCATCACCACACTGCAGCACATACTCCGTGTCAGAATCCGAATACTGCGTCTGCTTAAAAAAGTAATATTTCAACTTTGTCTCCGCTGTAAGCTCTTCAACTGTGCTTTCTATGTCACTTTTGTTTGTATAAAAATTAGCCACAAGCTTTTCCAATTCTGTCTTTGTATAGCTTGTGGTACTGTTTAACATATTTTTTTTGCTGACATATATCATAAGTGTGCAGCACAGTGTAAGAGAAATCAGCAAAAATCCAAGTGTTCCAATCGTTATCCTGCTACGAAGCTTCATTCTCCTACCTCCAGACGATATCCAATCTTTGGCACAGCTACTATACGAAGTCCTGTTTTCTTGCGTAATGCCGCCACATGCACATCGACAGTTCTCGTCTCTCCCTCGAAATCTATTCCCCATATCGCATTCAGCAGCTTTTCCCTCTCCAAAGCGATATTTCTGTTTTTCGCAAGGGTACAAAGCAAATCATACTCCATAGGTGTCAGGGATATCTGCTCCTTTTTCTTTAAAACTATGTGCTTTTTCATATCAATGGTAATGTCATCAAGCTCAATGATATCATCGCTTTTTCCTGTACGCTTTAATATTTTTTCTATGCGCAGCAAAAGCTCAAGCATCTCAAACGGCTTTACCATATAGTCCTCAGCCCCGCCCGAAAGGCCTTTTACCTTTGATTCAAGATCGCCTCTCGCGGTCAGATATATCACCGGAATATCTGCTTTTTTAAGTGGCTCGAGCAGACCAAAACCATCAACCCTTGGCATCATGATATCCACTATCGCAAGATCTGCCGATGCTCCTGTTGCGAGATAATCGAGCACTTCCTGTCCGTCCTGCATGGACACCGTCTCGTAGCCTGTAATATTTAAATTCATGCATATCATTTTATTGATTGCAGTTTCGTCCTCTGCGACAAGTATTTTACTCACTGTTTAACTCCCTCTGCTCCCTGCAGCAGCCCATCTGTCACAAGAAGCTTATCCTTTATATCTGTGCCATCATTAAAAGGCATAATGCCTGTGGCCTTGTACATATTATAATAAAGTTCAGGAATTTTTTCATCTTTTTTTGTTTTCTAAAAAATAAACTAAAATTGCATATATGGTTATATATTTTATCCTATCTAATAATTATTTTTTTCTATTGTCATAAACACTAAATACTTGAGCTATTAATGCAAGCAGCATAATGATAAACAGCCCTATGCTATTTCCATATAAAAATATAGTAAATGCCTGTATTGCAACAATTACCCAGTTAATTATTAATAAAACAAGTTCAAGATTTTTTTTCATTTTCATTTTCTCCTTTTCTTAACTTTTTATATAAACTATCAAATGGTAAAATTTATATATTACTTCCTAATTCACCATTTTCTAATATATCAGCATTTTTTGAAGAAATTCACAAATCACTCCCCAAAATGATATCAATGCACTTATCAGAATATTGAAAGCAAAACTTTCTAAAAATACTCTATAATAAACTCAATTACTTTCTTAAACTTTCCTTGAATAATCATTCCCATAATTCCCACTATAACAATAATTATTCCTATATAAAACATAACATATGAATCAATAAACCATGTTGTTATTTCCATTATTGCACATCCTATGACAAAAATCATTACTGACAAATTAGAAACTATTTTTTTCATTTATCCTCCTTATTTTGTCCGATAATTTTCATTAGAAAATAATCTCTATTTTTCTTTCTTAATCATAATTATCTTCATATCTCTTATAGTTATTTGTGGCAAATCTGGCCAACCATGTATCAGGCGGAAGTGTCCATAAAATCACCAAAATCCACACTATGATACCGATAGCCCTGTAAACACCACAAAGCTCCGTGCATGGTGCAATATCCAGACACGCAAATACAGAAAAAACACCACAAATAATAAATGCAATACCAAAATACACCAACCAAAAATTATTCTCCCAGCGATTCTCAAAGAAAAACCCTTTTATTTTTCTCCGCTGTAATATAAGCAATACCACACCGGCTATAGTCATCGCTATATTAGCCGCTTGATAAACATATATTCCCAATATAAATGCAAGTAGTATCGCAGAAATAAAGACTCCGCATATTCTTGCTCCGGCTATGCCATCACTTGACACTTCATCTTTGATATTACTCATAGCACCTTTAATCTGTATTATAAAAAATACCAAATAAAACATAAGACCTGCTATCACAAGTCCAAGCCATTTGGGCAAGCCGAAAACTGCTTCTCCGATAAAGCAGCCTATTGCCAAAACACATAATTGTATGAATAAAATTTTTAAATTCTTCTTCATATTCCCCCTTATTTTGTCACTCCTATTTGCAACCGTTCCTGACTCCTCAACTGTTGTTAATTTCTTTATATCCTATAATCCATATATCTTCAACCATAAATACATGAATGACACAAATTCGTACAGGTTTGACATTCAATCAATAATTTTCGTTTATATAAATACAGTACCACTTATTCTAAATTATTTTCAATACCTATTTTTATCATATTGTATTATACCTCTTGAAATTATCTATAGCTCAATTATAAACAAACTCACAGTATTTTTCAAACAAATAATTATAACCATAAATGCCCTAATTTTTAGATAATCAATAGAAAATGTTATTCCTCTAAAAATCAGTTATACTATATGTGAATGCATCAAACATATTTTAACTTGGGCGGCTCGCATGGAAATATTAAAACTGCCTGTTGGAATTGAAAATTTTGAAGATATACGAAGATCTGGGTTTTATTATATTGACAAAACTATGTTTATTGAGCAGTTTTTAAATACTTGGAGTGAAGTAACGCTGTTCACCCGTCCAAGACGCTTTGGAAAAACTCTAGGCATGAGCATGTTGCGCTCATTTCCTTCATCCAAGTCTTCTGAATATAACAAAATGGGGCTTTTAGAGGTGTTTTTCATGTCTATATGCAAACACAATACATTTATATTCAGGCACAACCTATTAATTGAATATTCCTCAGCAAATACTACCACAATTAACACCAAGAAAAATATAGAAATTCTACCAAATAAGTGCTGTATTTTTATCGTTTCCATATAATACCTCATACTTTTCAATCAACCAAACACTATTCCGTTATTTTTATGAGAATCTCTTCTGTCAATAAAATTGCCAATGCACATTCTATAATCCCATGCCTATATCACCATTCCTCTAAAATCTATTTTCTTTTGTCACGATCGACACTTTCTTGTCATGAATGGCACGTTTTTACCTTGCTTTCTAAAAATATTAAATTGTCATACCATTATGTTTTTTTACAAGAAAACAGTTAAAAACTATCACTTCAATAGGTAACACAGCTAAAATGATATATGAAAAGATACGTGTTATTAATGGTAATACCATAAACATTGACGGATACGACATTCTAATCACTATTTCAATAATAATTAATATCACTCCCATCCAAATTCTCCCCTTTTTAAACAATATATCTATTTTGTCCCAACAATTTGTTTCTTCACTGATTTTTCTATAACACCATTCACTTTGAATGATTCCAATTAACATTCCACCGAAAATCACAAATGGATAATATGGATGCTCTCCACTAGCAATTGTTGCCACCACAAAAAATAGATCAATCACACCTGTGATTAAGTGAATTATTTTCCGGCTCCATCCATTCAAGCGAAAAAACAATGTATATTCTCCAATTAAAAGATTAAGTGGAATCAAGATAGTAATAAGTCCTCCCTTTTCCAAATTCAAGTATTCCATAGCACTTACCTCCTGTATAGCAAGAAATCATTAACTCAAACCTCCCACCTTCAAAATAGATTTCATATTCTAATAATTCAATCCTTTATAGGATGGGAAGTTTAGATTTTAGTAACAAATTTTCATATTAATTCAATTATCCAATTGTGCACCAACCATTAGTCCCTGCACTATCTCTCTTATCAATATACGCAGCTAATGATCCACCTGGATCTAAAGCCCAAGATAAAACTGTAATGCAGACAGACCATACCCATGCATGCCGCTGCACAGTCTGTTGCATCATGCTGCTTTATAAATGTGTATCGCATTGTGTTCCTTTCTTTTACATCATCTATGTGCAATGCCACTTATTATCCCACCAACTATAGACACATTCCAAAACATATGCAGTACGATTGCTGATACGATATTATTAGTGCGTAAATATACATATGCACATCCCATTCCAAGTATGAAATATATTAATAAATTGCTTATTTCCGGCATAAATCCACTCTGTTTTAAGCTATTTATGTGAAACATTGCAAATATAACTGCACTTATTAACATACAAACAACATTATCTGCCTTTAATATAGTTTTTAGAATAGTAATAACTGCACATCGATTAAATAATTCTTCTAATACTGGTGAAAATATTATAATTTTAATTATAATACCAGCTGATAGCGCCTTCTCTTCTCCCAGTAAAACTTGAATTAATACTGACAAAAATGCTATTATTAAAAATACTGTACTAATTTCATTTAAAATCTCTTTATCAAAGGTTTTAAATCCTTCCCTCAAAAATGGGTAAAATATACCTATTGATAAAAAAAAGATTAAAGCATACATTACATAGTCGCTATATTCTATATAATGGTTTAATACAATATTCATGTATTTAAACCCACCGAGATATCCTATTATAAATATTATGGCATATACCATTATCGTAACTTTATATATTTTTTTCATTGTTGTTTTGTACAAAAGTAGTCTCATATAAAATAATTTATTGAGACTACTTTTCCTTTTCTGTCTATCCTTAAATATTTATTGCCTTATAAACATACACAGCTATTCCTGCAATTCCACCTGCAATCAGTATATATCTGACCGCCGCGTTGCCCTCTCTGATGGGCTTTGCCGTGATCATATACTTTCCTGGTGTGCTTAAATTAAGCCCGCTCATGTCCTCTGTACTCACAAGTTCGTATTTATGCTTTACGTTATTATATAGATACAGATATTTTCCTTTTACATCATCTATGTGCAGTGTCACTTCTGCAGCATATACCGCCATCGGTAAGTACTCCATTCCCAAAGCCAGTCAAACAGTATTCTCGATTCCCTTATTTCATCTAAACTCTTTACTCTTTTGCTCATATTTCTTTTATTCCTTTACAGGCATGAATACATCCGCAACCATGGTTTCATCCTCTTCATTCCTGTCCACATAGATAGTATAATTGCAGTCTTCAAGCTCTATGTCATTCTCAAATGCATAAACTCCAAGCTTGTCATAGGCAAATTTCAGCTTATCCTCCGGTCCGATATAACGTGCATAGAGACAGTTCTTTACACGTAAAATGGAATCCATCTTGTAAGGTGGTTCTACGTTGTGGATGAAGTTGTCTGTCTGAAGCATAAACTGCATTTTAATATCTCCTTTTCAAGTTGTGTAGATGATGCCACTATCTATACTTGATATCTCCTGATACTGTCTCTCGCTTTTCTGTTCTCTCTCATAATCCATGATTTCAGAAAGCCTCTTCATTGAAATATTTGCTTCCTGAATGGATAACTGAAGGCTTACCAGATTGCCGACTTCCGATATAACACTCGAAAAGTTTTATTTTATTCATATATTTTATCTTTAATAATTATTTCTTTCTATTATCATAAACACCAAGTACTTGTACTATTAATGCAAGCAACATAATAATAAATAAACCTATACTATTTCCATATAAAAATATAGTAAATGCCTGTATTGCAACAACTACCCAGTTACCTACTAATAAAATAAGTTCAAGGTTATTTTTCATATTCATTCCTCCATTAATCTCTTTTCTAAACATTATTTAATTTAAACGTTTTATTTTCATATATTTTTATACTACTTATTTCTATCCTTTTCTACTTTTGCATCTCAAGATTAAGCTTAAAATTAACACTATTCCAAATAATGTACACATAATATCAACAATATAATTCTCATAAGGTATTAAAAATAATATTGCCTCCCCTAAGTACATTAACGAAATCACCAATGTATACACTTTTTCTTTATTTTTATAAGAAAAATGATTTATAAATTCAATTAAGAATGTACAAAATAAAATAAATATAATGTATTTTTCATTAAAAAGTTTATGTTCTCCTAAATATTGAATCATCTTATCCTCCCAAAAGTGTAGCTCCCCATTTGATGCATTTGGGCAGCAAATTGCATATTTTCCAATAGTCTTCTACTACATTTTTAGAATGATCATAATAAATATTACAGCTATGATCTGACATACTATTCCTATAATATTAAATTTCCTGCTATTATTAGCTTCCAATATGTCTTTTTGTGAGCTTTTCAAATTACAAAAAACAGATATTAACTGAAAAGTCAGAAATCCTATATATAATACTTTATACATTTTTATCCCTAATATCTACCATATACTCAAACTATATTTTTCTTTTTTGAATCAAATCCAATATACATTCCACCGTGTTTTTCACCTTCAGTAAAAAACCATCCAGATAACCCAAAAGCAGTTTCTTTGTTTTATTTTTGCCATTCCCATCTGCAGACAGTATCACACCTGTGATAAGAGCCATTGATATATCCATGATAAGCGATAATGCTATATTTGTAAACATTTAAAATCGCCGGAAGTGTATATCTGCTAAGGAATCCTTCCCTGTCAAGCTTAACCGCCTGGCAGTTAAATCCAAGCTGCTCTGCACATTTTGACAGACCTATGAGATTTGTTCCTTTCAGGTCTGTTCCCATCATATCACGTAATTTTGTTATTGTTGTCTCTTTTTTATAGTGCAGACAGACCATGCCCATGCAAGCTGCTGCACAGTCTGTTGCATCATGTTGTTTTATGAAAGTGTATCTCATTCTTTATTCCCTTATCTATCACTTTTTCATTTGATTGGTCTTGATTTTAATAAAAATCTCAGCATTATAATTTCGCTGTTGTTAATTTATTTATATCCGATAATCCAGATATCTTCAACCATATATACATGAATGACACAAATTCGTACACGTTTGACATTTAATCAATAATTTTTGCAAGAATCAACGAAATCGCTACCGAAATATTAGCAGCCATAACACAAAGCGCTATTTCATTTTTCAGTACTCCAAAAATTGCTGCTATAACAATTAAAATGATTGTCTGAAATCCCCATGTATTTAATTGTTGCTTATGCTTTTCTTCTACTGTTAATGGTTTATTTTCTGCTTCAACCGGAGCCAATCTCAGTACAGTTAACACTGCTACCATATATAGCACCATCAAACACCATATATATTTTTTCCCCAATGCCAATGCAGACATCACAAATGCCAAACAATTATCAATTGACAAAAAACATATTGTTCTGAATCTTATGGATGATTTGAAAAACCTAAATTAATCTTGTAAATTCAAAATTTATAATTTATAATCTTCATAGCTTAATTGTTTTGATAAGGGGATTATTTTTATGAATATTGCTATTTGTGATGATGAACAACAAGATATTGATATACTTTACAATTACTGCAAATCATGCAAATTACCATACAATATTTCTACTTTCCTGTCTGCCTCTGCCCTGCTTGAGGCTTTTAAATCCCAATTTTATGATTTAATTTTTCTTGATATAGAAATGGATAAGCCAAATGGTTTTGAAATTGGCTCTATTTTAGCAGGATATTCTCCTCGTCCTGTAATAGTTTTTACGACAAACGCACTGCAGTATGCAGTCCGAGGATATGGAATTGCTTTTCGATTTCTATGCAAACCGATAACGATTACAATGTTTCAAAGTGTTGTCAGGGAGGCTCTTGACGAGATTCTTCCGCAAAAGGCAGCGGTAACGTGTGGTTCAACTCAGAAAATGATTTCTATAAACGATGTCATATATTTTGAGAGTCTAAACCGGCACATTATTTTTCATTTTGCAAATACATCCACATTGGAGATAAAGGATTCAATGGAAAATATGATTTCAGTTTTTTCATATCCTTCATTTGTACAGATTCACAGAAGTTATTGCATCAATTTGAATTATGTAGACAGCTTTACACCACTTGCTGTCACTATGACTGACGGCTGCAAAATTCCACTTTCTCGGAAAAAGCAGACCATTTTCCAAGAGCGCTTTAACAATTTGATACGAGGTACCATCAAATGAATTTTCCAATTGAAGTATATACCATTATTATAGAATGCCTGCTTATTTTCTACTTCTTTCATAAAGAGGTTAGACCTGTATACCCTTCCCGCAGATATATTATCCTATTTTGCATATCACTCTTTGCGGTCATAATGCTATCAACCCTATATACACCTATGTTTATACGGCTTGTCATTATCAGCTTATTTTTGTTTTTATGCTATACTTTCTGCTTCAAATGCAAAATATTCCAAATCACCTATACTATTATATTATTTTTTGTTACGTCGATGTTTTCCGATGTTATTGGTGCGTTTGTACTTTCCAGACTTGGAATTTCAATAAATGAACTTTTAGGAATAAGTGAAGGACGGCTTATCTACAATACCACAAGCAAGATTATTCATCTGTTTTTGCTGGTCATAATTATTTTATTTACCAATGCCCGATTTGATTCAAAGGCTCTACTGCATGCCATACCACTCATGCTCTGCAATCTGTCAAGCATATTTATTCTGTTTGCCCAGTACACTACCTTTATTGACAATGGTAAATACTCCACCTTTGTGATGACCACCATATGTATGCTTGTTATCAATATAGTGGTTTGTGGATATACGGAAATAGTAAAGAAATCTTATGAATTACAGAAAAATCAGCTCTGTATGCAGGAGCAGCTTGCCAAACAGGAGCTTTACTATCAGGATATCATTGCTCGTCAGGACGAATCCCGCGCACTTTGGCATGATATAAAAAAATACATGCTGGCAATGGAAAATCTGGTTTCTACGAAAACACGACCTGAAGCCGAAAGTCAGCTCTCTGCCTTAAAGAAAAAGTTTTCAAGCCTTGACCAAATGATTGATACCGGTAATTCCATTGTTGACGGCATCCTAAACTATGGCTCTAATAAAGCAGGCAGTCTGGGAATCTCCATAAACTTTAATCTATGGCTGGACACTGACCTTAACATTTCGCCTGTTGACCTGTACATAATCATCGGAAACACTATGGATAACGCAATAGAAGCCTGCGATGCTTTTCCGGCAAGTCACAAACCATCCATCTCATGTACGCTGCGCCAGAAAAATCATGTGCTGCTTTATGAAATATCCAATCCTATTCCACAGGTTTCGGTAAAAAAAGCCGGAGATATCCACGGATATGGGCTTGAAAATGTAAAAGAATGTGTAAATAGAAATAGTGGTTTTATCTCTGTTAATACCGAAAATGATATATTTTGTGTCTCTATAACACTAAACGTTTAATATGTCTTAAATCCGCGATATCACAAGCTTTCCATCCTGCACATCAACCCTGACCTTATTAGACTCTATCCCCGCTGCCTCAAGCATCTCATCAGTGAGTTTTATCCTGTGCGCCTTGTCCAATACCGTATATTCCATTGCAGGGTGTTTCTTCAATTTCTCCGTGCTTACCTTTCCGTCAGATATAAGCACTGTGCGGTCTACACGGCCTGCAAGTGCCATATCGTGTGTCACTATGATGATGGTTATACCAAGCTCTTTGTTCAGCTTATGAAACAGCTCATAGATTGTATCAGCAGTCCTTGTATCCACAGCTCCGGTCGGTTCATCCGCAAGCAGTATGTCCGGCTTATTTGCCAGTGCCACCGCTATCGCTGCGCGCTGCTGCTCTCCTCCCGATAGCTGAGCCGGTAGCTTATCCTTATGCTCCTGTAATCCCACTGCATTTAACAGTTTAAGGGCATAGCTTTTATTATTATCCTTGCGTTTTTTTATAATTTCTCCGTGTTTTAAATTATCGGTATTACCTGCATTTTCAAACATCATCACTGCCTCGACATTCTGCAGCACAGTCAGGTATGGGAACAGATTTTTAGCACTTTTCTGCCACACAAAGCCCACCTTGTCCCTGCGGTATCTCACCATTTCAGCTTCTGAATATGTGGAAATATCTTTTCCGTCAATAGTGAGTACTCCAGCCGTTGGTGTTTCCAGTCCTCCTATCATATTTAAAAGGGTGGATTTTCCGCTGCCGGATTTTCCTATTACCGCAAGCATCTCCCCTGTTTCCACCGTCAGGTCAAGCCCCTCCAGTGCCATCACCTTTTTATCGTCTGTCTCATATATTTTTACCAGTCCATCGCAGTTTATCATCTACTTTTCCCCCTTTTAATTTAAATTACTATGCCGTCACTAAGCTCAAACACTTCATCTCCCAGCTCCATCAGGTTCGGATCATGCGTGGTCATAACTATTGTGATGTCCTCATCGTCTATCAACTCACGGAACAACCGCATGACTTCAAATCCAGAAGCGGTATCGAGTGCTCCTGTCGGCTCATCCGCAAAGACCACCTTCGGGCGATGAACCACAGCGCGCGCTATCGCAACTCTCTGCTGCTCACCTCCCGATAGTTGTTCCGGCATATGGTTCATGCGCTTTGAGAGTCCGACACGCTCGAGCAGCTCTGATACTCTGTCATGCGTATTCTCATTTATCACATCGGTTTTTGCATCTCCAATGTCATTATCCATTTCAGTCAAATTCTTCTGTATCTGACGTTTATTTTTCGCAAGTCTAAGGGCAAATTCCACATTCTCATATGCCGTCATCGTGGGAATTAGTGCTATAGACTGGAATACAAATCCCATCTCATACCGCCTTAGCATTTCCCGGTCTTTCTCGGTCATCTGCTCGAGATTTTTATCCAGAAACTGCACACTTCCCTCTGTCGGCATATCAAGCGCACTAAGGATATTAAGAAGTGTGGTCTTTCCGGAGCCGGAACGCCCTTTTAAGATGGCAAGTGTTCCTTTTTTTATCTCCATGGATACTCCGTCAAGTGCGTGGACTGTTGTACCATCTCCCGCCTTGAAATATCTTTTTATATTTTGAGCAATTATCGCATTTTCCATATGTCACGACCTCATTTACCATGCTATAAAAACTTTCTACCGACTACCACAAAATCATTTTTATCTGCTAACTATCTTCTCCAAGCCTTAGTGCCTGTGCTATCTTCATACTCTTAAGCAGTCTGCTGATAACCACATAGCATACGGCTACAGCCACGAAAAGTACTCCTGTAAGCTCCAGCATATCAGATGGATAAATATATACATTTACTCCGATATTGTGTTTCTGCGGCAGATATATGATCGATATGAGCCTTACAAACATCGCTGTTGCAGTTATACCTATGCCTGCTCCCGCAAGAAGCGGCAGAAATGATAAAAATATCTGCTCGTTTAAAAGCATTGCTTTTACCTCTCTCATTCTCATTCCCATTGCGCGGTATATACCAAACTGCAGCTCCCTCTGTTTTAGTGTCATAACCCAATACAGCAAAAATCCTACTGAGCACACTATCAGTGAAAGTATAAAACTTAATGTAAACATACCGTTTGTGATCTGCACTGTGGCTGAGTTTTTATTCTCGTCTATAAGCTGCTGCGCGGATGTTATATTCCTGTATATTTCACTCTGTACTTTTTCACTTTGAGTGTCTGTTAAATTGTCTGCTGTACTATCTGAATTTTCACTGTTCTCACCGCCCAGATATCCCACAATATCATCCACCGTTTTTCCTTTTGACAGGTTCATCCACACACTGTACGGTGTCATGCCGAACTTTTCCACAACCGTAGCATAATTTGCAACGATCAGGTATTTCTCCTGCTCGGTCACATTTTTGTCTGCATCTGTCTCATAGGTGTAACGCTCGTAGCCCGGAAAACCTTTTACTATGGCACATACCTTTACATTCTCGGATGCGTAGATCTGATCTTCATCGACAGCCTCCGGTACATACCTTGAGTAATTTAAGCTGTCACCAACTTTAAGTCCCAGATCTTTTGCCAGATTTGACGAAATGATGACTCCGTCCGGCTCTTTTGCCAGCTCATTCAGGTAATTGAACCAGTGAGCGTCATTAATATCATCATTTTGGTCACTCTGCAATTTCGCAGTCTCACCGAATTCTTTTGTGTTTATCGCCATAAGATATGCATTAGAAACCGAACCACTGCCTGCGGAAATGTCTACCCTCTCGTCCTCAAGCACACGCGTGACACCGTCACAGATGCCCTCATTTTTGAGCGACTCGTATTTACCGAAATCAGGCTCGTCATACATCCAGTTTACAGAGCCATTTTTATTGTACTGTATCCTGAGTCTGAAATCCTCGTTGTATATCGCATCACAGCCCACATTGTAGACGATACGCTGCTCCATATTGCTGTTCATGGTGCGCGCCATATTCGCGTCAAAAATACCGCCAGCCACTGTCATGATAAGAAATACTGCCAGAAATCCCTGATTGTATCTGGTTCGTTTTAGCTGTAAAAATGATGCATACATTGCCGGAGAAAAATGCTTTTTAAAGAGCCTGTCAACAAGCAGAATAATAAGTCCGGTAAGTCTTACGCACAAAAGTGCCGCTGCAAATATAAAAAGCGAATTGTCCAGTATCATGACAGGATCTATGCTCCTGTTCTCAAGAACAGATATCGCAAGCGTACTCTTCTGCTTGTTGTAATTGTAAAGCAGATATGCTGACAGAGCCAAAAGTATAACGTCTATAAAGCATTTCTCCCAAAGAGGCTTTTTCTTTGATATTCGTCCCCTACTGCTGCGCTCTGATATGGCATCCTTTGATTTTTTCCACACCGGAACTGTGATAAACAGCACCATGATAACTGCCGCTGCCACCGCATAGACAAGCATCTGCCATACAAATTTGTAAGTGCTTATATCCTTTGCCGTAAATCTTAAAAATCCGTCTGTAGATGCGGCAGCCCTGCACATTATATATCCGAGTACTATTCCGAGTACACAGCCCGCAAACGCTATTATTCCCGACTGCTGTAAGTACAAAATAAATACCTGTAATTTTGTCGCACCGCGGCTTCTTAAAACAAGTATGTCATTTTGCTCGAGCGAAAGTATCTGTACAGATATCATTCTTATAAATAAAATCAAAAGCACAAGACACGGCAGCTCCAACGCCCAAAGCATCAGCTTTATCGTCTTCTGCTGTGTAAAAAAGCTCTCCAGCGTATCACGGATGTTGTCATTGTAGAGCTTGTCAGCATCCTTAAACTGCTCCATATAACCGTCATAAAGTGAGGCGTTTTCCGTGTTGATCTGCCTGTAATCCAGCATGAGAAAATCACTGTAGCTGATATTGTCCTCGCTGTAATACTGCATCATTTCGTCAAAAACATCCTGCGAAACAAATATCACATCGCCCATATCCGAAAGCGTCTTGGCCCAATATGGATTGTTTATATCTTTTTCACAGCAGATCTGTGATATGACGAAAGAAATTTCCTTTTTCCCACTGCCATCAGGTACATGTAAATAGATTTTTTCACCTGCTACAAGTCCGTAGTGATCCATTGTCTTTTCGCTTATACAGCATTCGAATGTGGCTGTGCCAGTCTGAGATTTTACAACATCCGCGTACTCCGAAAGTCCCGGCAGATATCCTATTGTAAAATAATTGTTAGGTCCTCCAAACTCTGTATCTGCGCGTCCTCCTGGGAGTGTGATAAGCTGCTGTGAGGAAACCTTGTTTATATCCACATATTCAGTCCACTTCTGCTCGTATCCTGACAGCTTATCAAGTACTGACTGCGAATCAGGATAATCTGCCACCGCATATGTTCCCTCGCGGCTCATCTGTGCAGGAAACTCATTCTGCTGTGTGGCATGATCCGTAAAAAGTCTGTCGAGTATCTGATTTCCCGCACCCTTTTCAAACATAGAGTGGCACACAAAAAGTGCTATAAACAAAGCCACTCCCATAAGCAGACACAAATTTAACCATTTTCTGTTTTTTAATTTATTAATTACGAAGCCAAACATATTACATCGCCCTCATCAATACCGTAAAGCACAAGTGTATCGCTGCCTGATGTATAATCGCTCAATATTACCGGCTGCTTTACCACGCTGTCCCCATCAATTTTCCACACATAGTATGATATATCATCCTTGTCCATCGGATTGACCTGCTTGTGTATGATCGAAGTCGGCACCACTACCACCTTTTTAAAAGAAACATAAGAAAACTTTACAGCAGATGCCCTGGTCAGATCATCCGGTATTCCATTGTCAAGTTTTATATAAAATGCTGCATTTCCATATCCTGAATCTGTGTTTCCTGTAATATGCACACCTTTATCATCCTGATTTATATATCCCCTTTGAGCTTGCCTGCCGTAACCGGCAAAACCGATACAGTTTCCGTAGATTGTTGTACCGTCCAGCTCAAGTGATACGCGCTCTCCCACATCTGCTATATTGTCCGTATATACTTTATAGTTATTGCTATCCTTTACCAGGACCTGCAGTACGTCCGTGGAATTTCCGGTTATCTGCAGGATATCTGAGCCTTCCTCCACATTATCTCCTGCCTTGACACTCACCTTTGAAACTTTTCCGTCATTTTTGGCATATACTGAAATATTTCCTTTGCCGTCATTTCCTGCGCTTATGCTGTCATATGCTGACTGTAGCCGGGAAAGCTGATAGGTGTGGTCTGCACCGGCAAGTTTTTTCTGCAGATCAAGCAGCTGTAAGTTCAATTTCAACTGCTGCTCTTCATATGCTGTATCCGGCTTTTCATCCTGTTTGTTATTTTCTTCTGCGCTGCTACCACCTTCAGATAAATCTTTTACCTGTTTATCGTAATCTGCGATCTTGTGCGCATAGGATTCATTCTCCGAGTCGATCTCATTTTTTGCCTCTGTTATGGCAGCTTTGCCCTCTCCGGTATCCACCACGTAAAGCAGCATCCCATTTTCTACCGTATCGTCCTGCTTCACATTGACCGATACGATCTGCCCTTCATAATCACAGGTTTCGGTTATCGTCCCTGCGTCAGATCTGCTGTAGCTCACACCGTAGTTTGCTATATCAAAGTCAGACCTTGTTACCGTATATTTGCTGTACCTTGTCGGAACCTGATCTGTAGAATTATAGTAGACCAGCTCCCCCTCTTTTAAGCCCTCTGTGACCTGTGTATAGTTTTCATCATACTCACCTGTTGTTATGATGCGTTTCTCGCGGCCGCCCTCATCATTTTTCACATAGACATATCTGGTATCGCCATCCTTATAGATGGAATCTTTTCCCACGACAAGTGCCTGATTTGCTTTTGTCTTTTCAAAATATACCGGATACATCTGTCCTGCCGTAAGAAACAGCTTTTCCCTGCTTTCCACGCACACATCCGGATAGCGGTTGTTTATCTTCGAAAGTACCAAAACCTCTGATGTATATTGAGACTCGGTGACATCATATTTTTCGCCATCGACTATCACATATTTCTTGTCATAATCACTGTATTTGTACTCATTTATGGCTGTATCTTTTATATCCAGCACAAGGTCATCCGTATCGGAGACAATGACTATGTTCTCGTATGCCGCAGCAGACCTTCCACCTGTCAGCTTCTTAGTGTAAGTGACAAGACCGCTGTGGGCTGCCTTAAGCGTTCCATCATCAACGATCTGCTGATATAAAGCCATCTGCTCATTGATCTTTTGCACGCGGTATTCGTGAAGCTGCTTATCGTACCGTTCATTTTCCTGTTCTGTGGCTATCAGTGTGTTGTTCTCCTGCCCTGCAGCCTGACTCTCCCATAATTTGATCTGCGTATCCGAGATCTGAGCGGATATCTCATATGTCTCATTCTCATGCGCCAGCGCATCCTTACATTCCTGCAACTGTTTTTTTGCCTCATCCACATCACAGACTGCAAGCACATCCCCCGCATTTACTGTATCTCCCGGCTCCACATATATCTGTGAAATATTTACATTGGCACTGTAGTAATTGCAGTAATCCCTAGGAACTGCGGTAGCCATCAGCACCTGCATGGAGCCGATCGTACTGTATTCCACAGGTCTATAGGCTTCATTTAACGCTACAGGTTCTTCAAGCTTTGGTATGCTGCTTTCTGTCATTTTTCCACAGCCGCCTGCTACAAACGATACACATATCCCCAGTACTGCCAGTTTTTTTATTGATAAAAGGTTTCTGTTCTTCACTGCAAAACCACCTCATCCCCGCTTTTAAGTCCTTCTGTGATGATCCGGTAGTCTCCCACCTGATCTGCGACACTTATCCATACCGCCTGTCTGTATCCATTCTCATCCAGTGTATATACAAAATAGCTGCCGTCCTTCTCATGTACTGCGTCCTTTTGCACATACACAGCATTTTCTATAGCAGGGCGCGTCACTACCATGGAAAATATCTGTGCATCCGATACTGCCGACATGTCCGATACCGGTTCAAAAACAAGCTTTTTATCGTCCACCTCTTTTACCTTAAGTTCAAACTCTATATCAGATGCTGTTGCCGTGTATACATCACCTACATTAAAGTCATAACCTTCCGGTCTGTCAGCCTCGTAATTGCCGTTTCCGCTGATTTCTGTTATAAGATTGCTGCCCGGTTCAAAAACTCCCGCCAAAAGTGAATTGTTCATTGCTGTGATCGTGCCATCCTCGGATGCCGTAATCTGATATCTCGACAGTTTTTCCTCTGCCTCATCAAGATAAAGCTGCGCAACCTCTGTATCCTTATCAAGCTGGGCAATATCGCTTGAATAATCCTGAGTATCATCGATTTTCATAATAGCCCTGTAGTGCTCTGCCAGAAGCTTATTCTGACTGATCTGCCCGCTGTAGTCCTCAATCTTTTTCTGTATCTCCCCGGATTTAAAAGCCACCAGTATATCGCCCTTTTTCACATGATCACCCACTGCCACATTTACCTTTTCGAGCGTAAGCTCCGTGTTTGTCGCACCATAGGAAAACCTGGTATAGCCCTGCGCGCTCAGACTGATGGTAGTCTGAGGTGTGAGTGAACCGCTCTGTACCGTAACTGTCTGGTATGATATTTTCTCGTAGGAAGCTCTGTCCGTCTGTGCAAGCTCCTTTTGTGCCACCCCACATCCTGAAAATAAAATAGAGGTAATTGCAGCGGTAAGTGTCAAACGCCCTATATATTTTTTCTTTTTATTAATCATATATTTTCCACATCTTTTCCATCAAAATATGAACCCGATCCATTAGCTAAATTTTATATGAGTTCATCAATCCTTATGATCGTGCCATCTATAGCGTTTACAAAGATAGCATTTTGCTCATTGGAGTCTACCATACGTGACAGTACCCACGCCGGAACATAGCTGTATTTTCCCTGTTCACTGTCACTTCTTATCTTCAAATAACTAAGCTGCAGCTTATTGAATGTTGCCGCGGTATCATATTTATCAGGATTTTCCGTAATCTCCGCCTTGATGATCTGCTCTATATTTTTCAGAGAAATAAGCTCCACATCCTTATAGATCTGTGTTACATTTACCGGATATTCCAACTGCACATCGATTATTCCATCATCCGTGACTGTAAGAAGTGTACTGTCAGGCAGTGTAACATCATCTATATCACTATCATTTGCTTCATACACCGACAAATAGGTATCCATATCAAATCCATCCTTAAATGTGATGCCGTCTATGCCGGTCGCGTATGAATAAATATATCCCCACGCTGCTGTCTGATAGTCATTTTCCTTTTCGCTGTCAATATTAAAACCTATCCAGCTGCACTCACATTCACCTCGTTCCACCAGATCCTGCATTCCCAATTTACTAAGGAAATTCCCGGCTTCTTTTTTGGCTGATGCGGCAGATTTACTGCCCTCATTTGAGGTCTCGTCTGCCTTATCCTTTAGATCATCATCCTGAAAAGTCTGCGTTATGGTATCATAGTCCTCATTCCTTAAAGATGGTGGACCGTAATCTGTCCCGGACTGATGCAAGGCGTAAGCATGTACCTTGTGAGCCTCAAACTCCACCTCACAGAACACATCACCCTTGTAGCCTGCAAATACTTCACAGTTTTCGAGATCCTTTGCCACGGTATAAGTAGTCTTTGCCGTTTCAAGCTTATCCCTGTATTCAGCCAGCCGCTGTTCCAACCACTCCCTGTAAGTATCATCCTGTTCTTTCTGCCAGTACTCTATGACCTCATTCAGTTCGTCAACAGTATAATGATCCGGATCGTGATAATAGTACTCGTTCCCACCAAAATATAAATCCAGAAAACGCTTTTTGTAATCAACATCTATCTTTATATTTTCCACCTCAACAACCGACATGTTATCGCAGTCTGGAACTACAATATTTGCACTTACATATACTGTTTTCTCGCCATTACCGGTCTGTATGGTAAAGTTTTCATTCCAGCCGGAGTCTGCCCTGATATCAGCTAAGGCAGACATATTTTTTGTCTCTTTACTTTCGCTCTCATTCCCATAATCTACTTTTTTGCCTGAGCAGCCTGTGAGTGAGATGATTACTATCGCTTCAACGATCGTCATAGCCGCTGCGAGTATTCTTGTGTGTTTTCTCATATGCCAATCCTCCCTGATATGTCACATTTTTTTCTACAACATAATTATTCCTGTGAAGGTACGGTCTAATGTAAACATTCTGTATCTTAACTCAGATCGTCCGAATGTATCACACTTCCGTCAATCGCGTTGATAAATACAGGGCATGCATTTGCAGTGCCTTTCTGCAGCAATTCCAGACTCCATGCCGGAATATAACTGTATTTTTGCATATCAGTCCGGTTGTTTACCCTTATGTATGCAAGTTTTAAAGTGTAATATTTTACATTTGTATCCAATACATATTCATCAGCATTGTTTTCAAGCTCATCCCGGGCAATATCAAATATATTTTCTAAAGGAAGCATTTCTACATTTTCCTGTTTTCTTACTATACTTACCGGGCAGTCTATATAAAAAGTACCTATACCATATTTATCAATATAAAAATTGTAGAATTCATTATCAAAAGTATCCTCTATACTATCACCATATTTCATATTGTATCCGCTGTAATCCATCGGGTTTAAAGCATCATCAAATAATATTTTGCCAACTCCGATATTGTAGTAAAATCTATAACCACTTACACACTCATGTATATCATCTTCCTGATACACATGATCGGCTCTTTCGTTATATCCACTCCATTTCAGCTGCGAGCTCTCAGTCTGCGGGATGGATGAAAAACCTGTCTCTTTCAAAAAGCTGTCTATCATATTCCCCGCTTCTTCTATTGTGATACCCGATTCATTTTCCTCCTGCGCGATTTCCTCTCCCGATGTATCCTGTGAATCCGTGATATCATTTACCGTATCATATTCCATGAGTGAATCCGGTCCAAAGTATTGCTGCACATATCCATCATTAAATATATTACTCCACTCATATTCATTACTTCCTGCCTTTTTGGTATATCCTTCAATCGGACCTGCGCCAATTCCCGACAGCCATTTATTTTCATCACCATCTGCAACAAAATTCACGTTATACCAGGTGTTTCCTTTTTTCCCTACAAACTCATCACATGAATCATACTCTGTAGCTATAGTCCATTCATCCCCGGCATTTTCCAGATAATGCGTATATTCCTTCAAAAACTCAGCTCTGTTTCCTGTGCCAGATGTATCAGTTGGTGTTGTTGAGGAATTTATGGAATCAATAAGATTTTGAAGCTGTGTTTTTGTCCAATGTTCCTTATCATAGTAATAAATCTGCGACTCTCCAAAGTATGCCTTCAATACCTTTTCCTTGAGCTTTGCAGTATAAGGTATCTTTTCCACTTCAACTACTGACATTGTCTTACAATCAGGCAGTTCCACTTTTGCACTTATATCTATATTTACATTTCCAATTTCTGTCTGCACGGAAAACTCATCGCTGTAGGTCTCATCTGTACTAAAATCCTTTACATTGCATACAGCACTTTTTGTCAGTTTTTCTGTATCAGTGCCATAATCTACCTTTTTATCTGCACAGCCTGTCAGTGATATGAGGACAAGTGCCTCGATGAGTGTCATAATTGCTGCAAATAATCTCATATTTCGTGAAGATATGTTACCCCTTTTATCCATATGCGGCTCTCCTTTTTTGTGTTCCCTGTTGTTATAATGAGTATATATGTCAGTTGTAAACTTTTTGTATCATACATTGCATTTTTATTATAAAAACCCGGTCTGCACATACTTATGCAAACCGGGTCTATATCACTTCTCATGAATCGCATATACATATTCATTTTCCTGTAAAAACTGCAGCACCTCATAGCTTTCATTATTTTTTTGCTCCACTGCTGTTGCCTCGGATATCAGGTTAAGCTTTGAAAAATCTATCCCGCTGTAGTCAAAATATCCTTTGTAAGCAGACAAATCATTTTCTGCCTGCGATTCATCATCTGCCTGCAAAACCTCTTTATATTCACTCATATCACTAATATCCTTCATATGTGCTTTTGCCATAATGATTGTCCCATCCTCAAGCATCCAGATTGTATGATTTTGTGTACCATCATACTTCTCAAACCTGATTATCCAGTAATATGCCGTATATGTGTTAAAGGTATTATCCGATGCCTTTTTCGCTGCTGCCTCCCACGTATACCAGTTAGAGTAGTCAGGTGAAAGATTTACAGGATAGAGCTTTTCGTCATAAAGCTTTTCCATGCTTTTTCTGCATGTGGCAACTGCCTGATAATCCTGCTCATCCATCTCATAAGAGGCAGCATCATCTGTCGTGCTGTCCCACTGCCCATCTATGAGCGAGAGCTTCTCCGACAATTTCAGATTGGCAGATGCTTCCTTTGCCATTACAGAGCCTGAAGGCAGATAGCTTTTAGGAACCTTCGCCACATGATCATGTTCACTTTTCTGGTTTGCCTCAAGCACTATGCCAGGCACCATGATGCCTGCTATTACTATACAGATTACTGCAACAGACATTATTATTAATTTGAAGCTGTCTTTTTTCATATCTTCCTTTAAATCTTACGAATTTACCATTTTTTATATCTATATTGCGTTCAGATTACCACGGCAGCAAAATCCTCATCGTTGTTCCGCATCCGGGTTCACTTTCTACTGAAAGTACTGCATTATGGTGTTCTAAAATGATTGCCACAAGAGACATTCCGATTCCGGCACCGCCCTCTTTTCTGGCTCTTGATTTGTCTGCCATATAAAACTCATCACAGATTTTTGCCGCCTGCTCTTTAGTCATTCCAATTCCGTGATCAATTATGCAGATTTCATATGCCCTCATACATTTCCTGTCATCTGCTGATTCGTCTTCGCCTATATCCGTTTTATCTTTACGTATATTACAAGCCATATTGTCCACAAATTTTCCTGTAACCTCAACCTGCTGACCTTCTTCTGACGCTTTTCTTGCATTATCCATCATATTGACAAGTGCTGTAACCAGAAGTTCTCTATTCACGGTCAGCACAGCATCCTCTATCTCTGTTTCTATAGTAAGATGCCTGTTTTCGTATGCAGGCTCAACAACCTTTACCACCTCTGCACAAAGATCTGCCATATGAACCCGCGCTTTTTCAATATCATGCCGGCGCAGATATATCAGCTCAAAAAGCTTCTGCGACATGCTCTCCAGACGTTTTCCCTCCGAAAAGATATATCCAAGCGCCATCATCTGCTCCTCTCTCGGAAGCTCCAGTGAACGCATCGTGTCTGCATATCCAATGATTGACGTCATAGGGGTTTTTATCTCGTGGGTAAAATCCGCCACAAACTGCTCACGCCTGTGCACCATATCGTTAAGCTCATCTACATGATCCGATACTGCCTGCGCCATGATATTAAATTTCTGTGCAAGAAGTCCTATCTCGTCATGACTTTTTACGTTTACCCTTGTGGCATAATCCCCCTGCGCTATTTCCTCGCTGACATGGTTAAGCTTCTCGAGCGGCTTTGTCATGTACCTGCTGATAAAATACATTGCTGCCGACTCCGCAATCAATATGACTATTATTATCAGCCTGAAATATTTTATCTGCTCATCAAGCAGTGTATACGCCTCTGATGCATCGCATTTACTTACTATACAGAGATTTTTTTCATCTATCACACTCTGCGATGTAACATAGACATAGTGCTTTTGGGATTCTTCTTTAATCACATAGTTTTTGTTTCCTGTTGTGAGATTTTTAAAAAGTGTATCACTTATCCTTGCATCACTTTTGTCATCTGTATATACTTTTTCACCATCAAAATATATGTAGAAAAATGAATCACTTGAGCGCACACTGCTGCTTACACGGCTTCCGATCTGCGGAAGTTGCGCGGCTATTGAGGATGCGGAAATGCTACTCTTTTCTGCATTATTGTTATCTGTATTATTGTTCAAAGTTTCAGAATTATCGGAAACTGAATTTAAAAGCTGCAAAAGCTCATACTCCACAGAGGACTGTACCAGATTATTCTGCACAATAGCATTTTTAAGCTGCGTCTGCTTCGCAAGCTCAAAATTTTTGTGTATCATGAGGTAACCCACCAGCCCCAGTCCAAGTGAAAGCAGTATTAAGTTTGTGAACAATACCTTGTACCTGAATTTCATTTATCCCTCTTTTTGTATATTACGCTTACCCATATTTAATGGTCTTTAGTTTTCTATTCTTCCAGCCTGTATCCTGCCTTAAATACGGTTTTAAGGCTGTCTCCTATATCAAGCTTTTTGCGCAGTCTCTGTATGTGAAGATCGAGAGTCCTCGACTCGACAGAGTACTCACTTCCCCATATTTCTTCATATATCTTTTCTCTGAAAAGTGTGATATTTTTATTGCGCATCAAAAGCTCAAGCAGCTCAAATTCCTTTGGTGTAAGCTCTATATGCTTTCCTGCCTTTGATACATTCTGGTTTTTCGTATCGATAGCTATATCCTTAAAGGTGAGCTGCTGCTCCATCTTATTATAACGTCTTAGCACTATATTTACCCGGGCTAAAAGCTCAACAATCTCAAAAGGCTTTACCATATAGTCCTCGGCACCGGATGTGAGACCTCTTAGCCTGTCATCTAAAGTGGCCTTGGCTGTGAGAAATATCACAGGTATGCCAAGCGGCTTTATGTATTCCATAAGCTCAAAGCCGTTCAACTTTGGCAGCATTACATCAAGTATTATCAGGTCAAAATTTCTCTCCTCCAGAATATCTGCTGCCTCCATACCATCAAAGGCACAGGTGCAGCTATAGCCTGCTTTCATGAGATTTAATCTGATGAGGTCTGATATCGGTTTTTCGTCTTCCACTATTAATATTTCTATCATGATGTTCCTTCTAAAATTTATAATCTTTTATAAATCTTTGCATATTCTTCTTTTGCTGTCAATCCCGAGGATTATATATTCAGCCTGTATTATGCATGGCTGTTTATATATTAGCAGATACTTGTATCTAAAATGTATCAGTCGCAAGCAATTACATACGAAAAATCCGCCATGCATACACTGCATGACGGATTACTCTTTAATCATATGCCGCTCCCTTAACCTATCTTCCACCTTAAAAATCACAATTATCTACACAGCACAAATTCTTTGAACCTTGGAAGTGCGAACTCCAAATGTCCATACTCCGGTGAAATAATCAAGCCTTTTTTTATAAGCCTGTTCCTGTATACACTGAAACTGTTTGATGCCTTTTTTATAATCTTTCGTATTGCTTCCACTTTGGTGTCATTGGTTTTTGCCATAGCAACCAACAATTCCTTATCACCTTTTGACAGCTCACTCCATATCTTTTCATATACATATTCCTCCAGATACTGACTGAATTCAGGTAATACATTATGCCATACGGTATTATGCTTAAAACAAAGATACCCCAGTACCTGGAAGGCAAACGGATATCCCCTCGTCTCTTTAGCCATCTCTGTAGCTTCCTCATCCGTCAATTCAAAAATAGACTTGTATTTTTCAGCTATCATGCCTATATTCAACGGACGAAGCTCAATTTTAGGTGCCCTGTACAAAAATGTAAGCGTTTTTTCATTCTGAAGCTCATAAATATTCTCATAAAGACCTGTCATAAGCAAAAATACCGGAAGATCCTGTCTCATATATATCTGAAACAGGCTGACAAACTCTTTCATTGTATCATTACATACAGCCTCGTCTATTGTCACAAGAACTCTCTTATGCTTCTTTTTAATCTTTTCAAGCATCCTCGTCACTGCCACATTTAAATCGGTAATCGGAGAAACACCTTCTATTTCAACGCCCAGCCCTAAGAATGACAGATTTATTTTAGCTTCACGAAAAACCTCTGACAAACTTGGATAATTGCTCAGATTTGCAGCAAATGATTGTAATAAATCACGTTCAGGGCTCAGATCGATAACAATCCAGTCTTCCTCTGCCCTAAAAGTTTTATTGATTTCTGTGAGCATTACAGTCTTCCCTGAGCCTCTGACTCCTGTAATCATACAAACCTGGTAAGTAGGGTTTTCATCCTCAAATGTATCAATTATTTCATAAGACTGAACATTACGGTTAATTAAACTGACCGGTTCCTTGCCAAATGATAATGAAAAGGGATTATTTTTCATCTCTGCGCTCCTGTTTTATAACTCTTTATAACTTTTAATAATTTTTATAACTCTTTATAACTTTGTAATCTTTTTATAACTCTTTATAACTTATTTGTCAAGGTCTTGTCCCATACGCACCCTACAGTCCAATATGTTCCCCTACAGCCTCCTGTAGTTCTCAAGAAGCTTGTGCAGATCATCAATCTCTCCAATAAGCCTCTTTCCTATATCGGTATCCTTCACAAGCATACGTCTCTTATCATTCTCCTCGACCTCTGATGACGTCTCTATGTCAGTATTATTTATCAGGGCATCCTCCACCGATGTAAAAGGCGTGTGTGCCTTGAGCCTTAGACCATGTGAATTGTAAATCAGTGTATAGCCGGCGATACCGGTTTTCTTGTTCATCGCACGGCAGAAGCCTCCATCTATCACAAACAGCTTGCCATTGGCCCTGACAGGGTTCTCTCCCTCTATTGCATGAACCGGTGTATGTCCATTTATGATATGCGCATCATCATCATACAGCCCGAACTCGTGCAGTATCTGACAGCAGAAGCTCTTATCGTAATACCTGCTGTAATATGGGTTAGAAGGCTCTTCCCACATGCTCTTGTCTGTAACATATTCCATCTCAAAGGTCTTAAGCCTTCTGCCGCACAGCGGTGATTTTTCTCCTCCCCACAAAAACCACATAAAGTCCACATCATCCTTATAAGGATTGTCCACATACGCAGCCCTTGCCTTCTCATCACATTTGTCAAGCAGCGCTCTTCCGTGATAAAATTCACCATCAATATACAGCTTATCAAAGGCTCCGTTGCTATCAACCGGAACACAGCCATGATAGAGCAGGTTGCCATTGTATACATTGTACATGCCGCCCTTATCATACAAAAATCTGACATGCTTGTGCAGGCGCTGTCCTGTCACAAACTGCCTGTGCAGCTTTCTCATGATGACAGTCTCCTCGTCACTTAGTGCGTAGGGTCTCTCATCATCAACGGTTGGAAAGCGCTTTCTGTCCACTCCTACATCCTGCAGCTCGTCCAGCCTGTCAAGCATCAGCCTGTTTCCCATCTCATACTCGGGATGTGCAAGTATAAGCTGCCCCTCAAGCTTAAAAAGCATTACTGTGATGGCCGCCCTTGCAGCCTCAATTCCATCCTCTATACCATATGTTTTCATGCCAAACAGCATTAGCTGTCGTAAGCTTATTCCGTAGGCATTCTCAAGAATTTCCACATTATTGTATTTCAGATTGTTGCGGATGACATTACATATACATGCATCATTTCCACATGCCGCACCCATCCAGAGAATGTCGTGATTGCCCCACTCGATATCAAGCGAGTGATAATCATAAAGCAGATCGAGAATCTTATCCGCGCTTCCTCCTCTGTCAAATACATCTCCCACAATGTGCAGATGGTCAACAGCAAGCCTCTTAATCAGTGCAGACAAAGCGATTATAAACTCATCCGCATCCTCCAAATCAATTATAGTCTTTAATATCTGCTTGTGATATCTGACCTGATTTGCATCCTCATCCTCCTGCGCATGCAAAAGCTCATCGATAATGTACGCATATTCCTCAGGCAGAGCCTTTCTGACCTTCGACCTGGTGTACTTTGATGAGAGCAGCTTTGCGACAAGTATAAGCTGATTTAACGTCATAGCGTACCAGTCACTGTCTATCTTCCCCTGTTCATCAAGCAGGGCCATTTTCTCTCTTGGATAGTATATAAGCGTGCAAAGCTCCTGTCTGTCATAATCAGAAATCGTATCCTTGAAAATCAAATCCACCTTTTCCTTTATCACACCTGAGCAGTTGTTCATGATATGTAAAAAAGCCTCATACTCGCCATGTATATCACTCAGGAAAAACTCCGTGCCCTTTGGCAGGTTTATAATCGCAGAAAGATTGACTATCTCCCTGATTACATAGTCAAGTCCAAATTTGTGTGTAAATTCATCTTTCAGTTATGTGGTTTTACCTACGCTACTTTTATCTTCAAGAGATTTGACTGAATGGAGCTTAGTTTATCATAATACTCTTTCATATCAAAGATTTTATGACCTACACTCAATTCATTATGATCATCTTGAAGGACTGCACCAATTAATCTAATAATAGATTCCGTATTAGGAAAAATCTGAATAACTTTTTCGCGTCTTCTGATTTCTCTGTTCTCGC
>ERZ791573.215-NODE-215-length-39177-cov-8.441644_pt1 | contig 39177 bp, 28 predicted proteins | sample MGYA00509971_ERZ791573 | MGnify/ENA primary metagenome ERZ791573 (study PRJEB30046, sample SAMN00791921) | human gut metagenome | study: EMG produced TPA metagenomics assembly of the A metagenome-wide association study of gut microbiota in type 2...
AAAGCCCGGCCGCGACGTGCGCGACGAGCTGCCAAAGCCCATCCTGCGCACCGACGTTCTTGAAATGAAAGACCTAAAGCCCGGCATGGTGCTGACCGGCACGGTGCGCAACGTCATCGACTTCGGCGTGTTCGTGGACATCGGCGTGCATCAGGATGGACTTGTCCACATCTCGCAGGTGTCGAACAAGTTCATCAAGCACCCGTCTGAGGTCGTGTCCGTCGGCGACGTTGTCAAGGTCGTCGTGCTGGAAGTCGACGAGAAGAAAAAGCGCATCAGCCTCTCCATGAAACAGGCGAAATAAGTTCCGTCCTGCAGTTGACATAAAAACTCCCACGGTTCCGGAACCGTGGGAGTTTTTCATTTTATCGTATACTGATTTACAGCAAATCAGCCAGCTCCAGCACGAGCTTTTCGCTCTTTTCCCAGCCGAGGCAGGCGTCGGTGATGCTCTTGCCGTAGGTGCCCTCGCTGATCTTCTGGTTGCCGTCCTCGATGTAGCTCTCGATCATCATGCCCTTGACGAGCGCGTTGATGTCATTCGAGTGGCGCTTGGAGTGCAGGACCTCCTTCGCGATGCGGATCTGCTCCAAATACTGCTTGCCGGAGTTGGCGTGGTTGCAGTCGACGATGCAGGCGGGGTTCTTGATGCCCTTTTCCGCGTACAGCTCGTGCAGCTGCACCAGGTCTTCATAGTGGTAGTTGGGGCGGCTGTCGCCCTTTTCGTTCACATAGCCGCGCATGATGGCGTGGGCATAGGGGTTGCCCGCGGTCTCGACCTCCCAGCCGCGGTAGAGGAACGTGTGGTCGCCCATCGCCGCATAGATGGAGTTCATCATCACGCTCAAGTCGCCGCCCGTGGGGTTCTTCATGCCGACGGGCACATCAATACCGCTCGCGACGAGGCGGTGCTGCTGATTCTCGACCGAGCGCGCGCCGACAGCGACATAGCCCAGAATGTCGGAGAGATAGCGGTAGTTTTCGGGATAGAGCATCTCGTCGGCGCAGGCAAAGCCGGTCTCCTGCACCGCGCGGGTGTGGAGGCGGCGGATGGCGATGATGCCCTCGAGCATGTCGGGCTTTTTGCTCGGGTCGGGCTGGTGGAGCATGCCCTTGTAGCCCGAGCCGTTGGTGCGCGGCTTGTTCGTGTAGATGCGCGGGACGATCAGGATCTTATCCTTGACCTTTTCCTGCAGGGGGACGAGGCGGCAGACATAGTCCATCACGCTGTCCTCGCGGTCGGCAGAGCAGGGGCCGATGATAAGCATCAGGCGGCTGTCACGCCCGTCGAGGATCGCGCGCATCTCTTCCACGCGCGCCTCACGCACCTTGGCGACCTCTTCCGTGACAGGGAACTCTTTTTTAATGTCCATCGGGATGGGGAGTTTACGGATGAATTTTGCATTTTGCTGCATAATGAATACTCCTTGTCGATAATTGACCGATATTGTCTATTATTTTACAGCGTTCCCCGCGGTTCTGCAAGCGCGATTTCATGGCGGACTGTATAAAGATTCGAAAACGGCACGTGCAAATTCTATCGAATCTCGAAAACGGCGGTCAATTCCGCCCGAGCCGCTTCCAACGGCTGTGCAGCCGTGCTCCTTATTTCCTTTTTTGTTGCCGTGAACCTCATTCGTATAAACGCAGATGCGTTTCATGCCGGTACAGTGCATCAATTTCCCGTTTGGTTTTATTTTCCTCTTTCACACATTTGGAGCGTTTTCTAAACTTTTTATTGATATTTATGTATTTTAAACAGTCAAATCGTCCATTTTCATAACATTTTTATCGGTTGAAATGCGGAAATTATCTCATTTGACTGAATTTAACAACTCCTTTTCGCGATTCCGGATTAGACTGCTGATTGAAAGGGTACGCGGCAGAGTGGTATGTGGCTGCCGCACGCCGAACCGGACACATAAAAGGGAGGAATCATTATGCTGACGATCGAACTCAACATGTACCATGCTGTTGCCTTAGGTGCCTTTCTGTTCTGGCTGGGCGGCGTCATCACCGACAAGGTCTCGCTGCTGAGCCGCTACTGCATCCCCGCTCCGCTGGTCGGCGGACTGTGCTTTTCCATCCTCAACTGCATTCTCTATTCCATGGGCATCGCGTCCATCAACTTCGACGCGACGCTGCAAACCGTTTTTATGATCATGTTCTTCACCACCGTCGGCTTCACGGTCAGAAGGCAGCGCAAGTCGAGCAGATGTTCGATGCCGTGGCACATTCCTATGACACGCTGAACCACCGTCTCTCCTTCTGCATAGACAAGTATTGGAGAAACCACGTGGTCAGGAAACTGCAGGCTGTCCGTTCCGCTGACTCTGTACTCGACGTGGCGACAGGCACCGGCGACCTCGCCATACTGGAAGCCAGGAAACTCAAACCGGGCAAAGTGGTGGGTATCGATATCTCAGAGGGCATGATGCAGGTGGGAAGAGAAAAAGTGAAAGCGGCAGCCCTGCAGGATGTGATAAGTTTCCAGAGAGAAGACTGCCTCTCGATGACATTCCCAGACGCAAGCTTCGACGTGGTCACGGCAGCATTCGGCATACGGAACTTCCAGGACCTCGAAGCTGGACTGAGAGAGATGTACAGAGTGCTCAAGCCCGGAGGCACACTCTGCGTGATAGAGCTCACAAGACCCGTACACTTCCCCGTGAAGCAGCTCTTCACGCTATACTCACACACGCTACTCCCCCTCTACGGGCGCATGATATCAAGAGACAAGAGCGCATACAAGTATCTCATAGCCACCATAGAAGCCTTTCCGCAAGGAGAGGTGATGGTGGAAATACTGAAGAAAACAGGATTCAGCACCGCCGGTTTCAAACGTCTTACGTTTGGAATCTGCACATGTTATACAGCAATAAAATAATAATGACTTATGGACAAGTATGGACTAATCGGTTATCCTCTCGTGCATTCATTCTCCAAGAGCTTCTTCAACGAGAAATTCCAGAATGAAGACATAGACGCAGAGTATATAAACTTCGAGATCAAGACAATCGATGACCTGCCCGAGGTGCTGGCGACGAATCCTGAACTCAAGGGACTCAACGTCACGATACCCTACAAAGAGAAGGTGTTGAGCTTCCTCGACTATGTCAGCGTGGAGGCAAGAGCCATAGGCGCCGTCAATGTGATACGGGTGGAGAGCAAAGGCGACGACACATTCCTCAGGGGATACAACAGTGATGTCATCGGCTTCACGAAGAGCATAGAGCCGCTGTTGGAAAGCCACCACAAAAAAGCCCTCATACTCGGCACAGGAGGAGCGTCGAAAGCCGTAAACTACGGACTGAAGTCATTGGGGCTGGAAACGCTGCTCGTAAGCCGTTTCGAACGCCCGGGAACAATACAATATAAAGATGTGACACCTGAGGTGGTGAAGGAATACAACGTGATAGTGAACTGCACACCATGCGGACTCTATCCCCACACCGATGAATGCCCGGACCTGCCATACGAAGCCATGGACAGCCACAACCTGCTCTACGACTTGCTCTACAACCCCGACGAAACACTCTTTATGAAGAAAGGTAAAGAACAAGGGGCAATGACGAAGAACGGACTGGAAATGCTGCTCCTGCAGGCTTTCGCAAGCTGGGACTTCTGGCATGGCAAAGACAAAGTGTGAGAACAGGCTAAGTTCCATTTATTAAGCAAATATAAAACAAGAACAAGATGGATAAATCAAACAGGTATATGATGCGTGGCGTGAGCGCAGCAAAAGAAGACGTGCACAACGCCATAAAGAATATCGACAAAGGAATATTCCCGCAGGCTTTCTGCAAGATAATACCCGACGTGCTCGGAGGCGACCCCGAATACTGCAATATCATGCACGCTGACGGAGCTGGCACAAAATCATCGCTTGCGTATATGTACTGGAAGGAGACCGGCGACCTCTCTGTATGGAAAGGCATAGCCCAGGACGCCATCGTAATGAACACCGATGACCTGCTCTGCGTGGGAGCCGTGGACAACATCCTCGTATCTTCAACCATAGGCAGAAACAAAATGCTTGTGCCGGGAGAAGTAATTTCGGCAATCATCAACGGTACAGACGAACTTCTCCAGCAGATGCGCGAGATGGGAATAGGAATATATCCTACAGGAGGTGAGACTGCAGACGTGGGCGACCTCGTCAGGACCATCATCGTGGACTCTACCGTGACCTGCAGAATGAAGCGCAGCGACGTGATAGACAACGCAAACATACGTCCGGGCGATGTAATCGTAGGATTGTCATCATGCGGACAGGCTACATACGAAACCTCATACAACGGAGGAATGGGAAGCAACGGACTGACCAGCGCACGTCACGACGTGTTCTCAAAATACCTGGCAGAGAAATATCCGGAAAGCTACGACCACGCCGTTCCTGAAGAACTTGTATACAGTGGCGCAAAGCGACTCGACGACGAAGTGGAGGGTAGTCCGGTGAATGCCGGAAAACTAGTGCTCTCGCCAACACGTACCTATGCCCCAGTGATAAAGAGACTGCTCGACGAGCTGAGGCCGGAAATCCACGGAATGGTGCATTGCACGGGAGGAGCGCAGACAAAGGTGCTACATTTCGTGAATGACAACTGTAAGGTGGTGAAAGACAACATGTTCCCAGTGCCACCACTTTTCAAGACCATTCAGCAGCAGAGCGGCACCGACTGGAAGGAAATGTACAAAGTGTTCAACATGGGACACCGCATGGAAATCTATGTGCGACCAGAAATTGCCGACAAGGTGATAGAGCTGAGCAAGAGCTTCAACATTGATGCACAGATAGTAGGACACATAGAGGAAGGCAAGAAGAGCCTTACCATCAAGTCGGAATTCGGAGTATTTGAGTATTGATAGTAAGTTGACAAGTAAACGAGTTGACGAGTAAACAAGTAAACGAGTTGACAAGTTACGGAATAGATAAGTAGAAAGGCAGACGAGTTGACAAGGAGGTTCCCATTGACTGCTGACAGCAATCAGAAGCGGCAAAACTCCTCGTCAACTCGTCAACTTTTTAAAACCACATCCATCATGTTTCAGAATTTTATATCACAGTATCTTGCAACTACCGGCTATCTCGAATTCCAGCCCAAGGCGGTAATGTTCGACATGGACGGCGTAATCTACGACAGCATGCCATACCATGCCCGCAGTTGGCACACCGCCATGCAGTCAATAGGCATAGAAATGCCGCCAGAAGACGCATACCGCTACGAGGGGATGAGGGGAGTGGAAACCATACAGCAGCTCTTCAGTAAGCAGCGCAGCGAGAACATATCAGAAAAGGAAGCCCAAAAAATATATAAACTAAAATCGGACGCTTTCAACGCCTGTCCCACACCATCGCTGATGCCAGGCATTAAAGAACTTATGGAAAAGGTAAAAGCCTCTGGGCTGAAGATCGTGATAGTGACTGGCAGTGCGCAGCACACACTCCTCGACAAACTCGACCGCGACCTCAAGGGACTTGTAAACCGCGACCTCGTAGTATGTGCAAATGATGTGGAGAAAGGCAAGCCAGATCCAGAACCTTATCTGAAAGGACTGCAGAAGGCAGGAGTAGAACCATGGCAGGCCATAGTGGTGGAAAACGCCCCACTCGGAGTACGTGCAGCAGTGGCAGCCCATGTGTTCACCATTGCCGTAAACACAGGTCCATTGCGCGACTCCATACTGCTGGCAGAAGGGGCAAACATGATATTCCCATCCGTCGCAGCTCTCGCCGGCGAATTCAGACTGGAATAGCAGACAAGTTGGCACACATCCCGGCAACGCTCAGTGAAAACCTTCCTCAACAAAAAAATACCAAATCTTGCCCATATAGAGAAAAAGGATTAACTTTGCAGAATTATTGCGCTTATGCAAAAGCAAAGAAGAAATAGCGGCAATGGATTAGGAAGCAAACAACAAGAATATAAAGCAAACAAAACGACATAATATATGGAATTAGCAAGCAAATACGATCCACAAAGCGTGGAGTCGAAATGGTATGAATATTGGCTTGACAACAAACTGTTTAGCAGCAAGCCTGACGGAAGAGAACCATACACAGTGGTAATACCTCCACCAAACGTGACAGGAGTACTACACATGGGACACATGCTCAACAACACCATACAGGATATCCTGGTGAGAAGGGCACGTATGGAAGGCAAGAACGCATGCTGGGTGCCTGGCACCGACCACGCCTCTATCGCTACAGAGGCAAAGGTGGTGAATAAACTTGCTCAGGAAGGCATAAAGAAAACCGACCTTACACGCGACGAGTTCCTCAAGCACGCATGGGCATGGACAGAAGAGCACGGAGGAATAATCCTGAAGCAACTCAGAAAGCTCGGTGCTAGCTGCGATTGGGACCGCACAGCTTTCACAATGGACGAGACCCGTTCGAAGAGCGTGATAAAAGTATTCTGCGACCTCTACAACAAAGGACTCATCTACCGCGGAGCAAGAATGGTGAACTGGGACCCACAGGCACAGACCGCACTTTCAGACGAAGAGGTGGTGTACAAAGACGAACACTCGAAACTCTACTATCTGAAATACAGAGTGGTTGAAAGCGACGTGGAGAGAAAGAGCGAAGGCAACGTGATGCACAAAGACGAGAAAGGCTACTACGCTGTGGTTGCCACAACGCGCCCTGAAACAATCATGGGTGACACGGCAATGTGTATAAATCCAGACGATGAGAAAAACACATGGCTCAAAGGAAAGCACGTGATAGTGCCGCTGGTGGGAAGAGAAATACCTGTAGTTGAAGACGGTTACGTTGACATAGAGTTTGGTACGGGCTGTCTGAAAGTGACTCCTGCCCACGATATCAACGACCATGCCCTCGGACTGAAACACAACCTCGAGACCATCGACATATTCAACGATAACGGCACAATAAGCGAGGCCGCAGGAATGTATGTGGGCATGGACCGTATGGACGTGCGCAAGCAGATAGAGAAAGACCTCAAGGAGGCTGGACTCATGGAGAAAGTGGAAGACTACAACAACAAAGTGGGCTTCTCTGAACGTACCAACGTGCCAATCGAACCTAAGCTCAGCACACAGTGGTTCCTGTCTATGCAGCACTTCGCCGACGAGGCGCTGACACCAGTGATGGACGACGAGATAATGTTCTATCCGTCAAAATATAAGAACACATACAGACATTGGCTGGAAAACATCAAAGACTGGTGTATCAGCCGACAGCTATGGTGGGGACACCGTATCCCGGCATATTATTACACTACGGAAGAAGGCAAGAAAGACGTGGTGGTGGCTGAGACAGCAGAACTGGCTTTGGAAGAGGCGCGCAAGAAAAATGCCAACCTCAGTGCCGGCGACCTGGAGCAAGATAGCGACTGCCTTGATACATGGTTCTCTTCATGGCTGTGGCCAATCTCTCTGTTCAACGGAATTCTCGATCCCGACAACGAAGAAATGAAATACTACTATCCAACTAGTGACCTCGTTACTGGTCCGGATATCATCTTCTTCTGGGTGGCACGTATGATTATGGCTGGTTATGAGTATAAGGGAAAGATGCCATTCAAACATGTATACTTCACGGGTATCGTGCGCGACAAACTCGGACGCAAGATGTCGAAGAGCCTCGGAAACTCACCAGATCCATTGGTACTCATAGATAAATACGGAGCCGATGGAGTACGCATGGGAATGATGCTCTCTGCACCGGCAGGAAACGATATCCTCTTCGATGAGAGCCTCTGTGAACAGGGACGAAACTTCAACAACAAGATATGGAACGCATTCCGTCTCGTGGAGGGATGGGAAGTGGCAGATGGCACTCAGCCAGAGGCAAACAAGATTGCTGTGGAGTGGTTCAATGCCAAGCTGCGTCAGGCAAATGCCGAAATAGACGACCTGTTCAAGAAATACCGTATCTCAGAAGCTCTGATGACAGTCTACAAACTTTTCTGGGACGAGTTCTCAAGCTGGTATCTGGAGATGGTGAAGCCGGCATATGGTCAGCCTATCAACAAAACCACATATGAAGCAACACTCAAGTTCTTTGAAAATCTGCTTAAGATGCTCCATCCGTTCATGCCGTTCATCACAGAGGAACTGTGGCAGCACATTTACGAGAGAAAGGACGGAGAGTCAATTATGCGCGACAAACTGGAAATCTCAGCTCCTACAGGCGAAGACATGAAACTTATCGAAGACATCGAGAGCGTGAAGCAGATCGTGGCAGGAGTGAGAACAGTGCGCAACCAGAAAAACATCGCCAACAAAGAGACACTCTCGTTGCAGTGTGTAGGTGAAAACGCTTTGAAAGACTACGACAGCGTGGTTGGCAAGATGGCCAACCTGGCGAGCATCGACGTCGTGACAGAGAAGGACTGTACTGCAGCAGCCTTCATGGTGGGCACGCTGGAATATGCAGTGCCGTTGGGCGACATGATAGACGTGGCTGCCGAGATAGAGAAGATGGAGGCACAGCTGAAACATCTCGAAGGCTTCCTCGCCGGAGTTTCCAAGAAACTCTCAAATGAGCGATTCGTTGCCAACGCACCGGAAGCAGTGGTGGCTCTTGAGCGTAAGAAGCAGAGCGACAGCATGGAGAAGATTGCTGCGCTGAAGGAGAGCATAAGCTCACTAAAAGCACAGAAATAACAGTCATGGCTTGACTGTTTTGACAATGACAAAAGTGTATAAATGATTGAAGGACAGGTTGTTTAGACTTGTCCTTCAAACATTTAGAGTATACTATGCTTCACTCGTCAACTTATTTCTACACAAATACAATAATTTAGCTTTCCTTTCGTTAAATATATCATATGAAGAAGATAATTATACTCTCGATATTAATCTGTTTTGTGTGCATAAGCGCATTCTCGCAGACCTTCACCCTACAGGGAAGAGTGACCGACAGCAACAACAATCCCGTGGAACTTGCCACAGTGGCAGTGGTGAAACAGGGGAGAGTGACGCTTACGAACCTGAAGGGTGAGTTCTCACTGCATCTCAACTCCGCAGACAGCGTGGTGGTGAGATTCTCTATGGTGGGCTACAAAACCAAAACACGCGTGCTGCGCAAACCTAAAGGAAAGCAGACTTTGCTCATACAACTCTTCGACGACAACAACGAATTGGGCGAGGTGACAATCACGGAGAAGAGAAGACAAACCGGCACTACTGAGCAACTCGACGTGAAGAATGCCACGAATACACCGTCGGCAACCGGAAATGCTGTGGAAGAACTCATACAGCAGCAGGCGGGAGTGTCAACCCATAGTGAGCTTTCGTCGCAATACAATGTAAGAGGAGGTAGCTTCGACGAAAACAGCGTATATATAAATGGTGTGGAAATATACCGCCCGTTCCTCGTGAGAAGCGGACAACAGGAAGGACTCTCAATCATCAACCCCGACATGGTGAAGAGCATCGGTTTCAGTACCGGAGGCTTTGAGGCTAAATATGGAGACAAAATGTCGTCAGCACTCGACATCACATACAAACAACCCAAGAAATTCGAAGCCAAGGTCACTGCCAGCATGCTCGGCGCATCGGCATACGTGGGATTCAGCAACAAGAAATTCTCATGGAGCAATGGTCTGAGATACAAGACAAACAAATACCTGCTCGGTTCGCTCGAAACTAAAGGAGAGTATAGTCCGAGTTTCCTTGATTATCAGACTTATCTCACATATAAGCCCAACAAACGATGGGAGATAGAATTTATGGGCGATATCTCTGACAATCACTACAATTTCACACCTTCTGACAGAGAAACCAACTTCGGAACGATGGAGAACGTAAAATCATTCAAAGTATATTTCGACGGTAAGGAAAAAGACCTTTTCCGTACTTACTTTGGCACATTTACAATCACAAGACTATTTGGCGCAAAAACACGATTGTCGCTCATCGGTTCTGCATACAGTACCAATGAGCAGGAAAAATACGACATACAGGGACAATATTGGCTTACACAGACGGAAACGAGCGAGAATCTCGGAGTGGGCACATATATGGAACATGCACGCAACTATCTGAAAGCCAATGTGAAAAGTCTGAAGTTGGCTTTCTCTCACAAGGCAAAACGCCACGAAATACTCGCCGGACTGGCATACAAAATTGAACACGTGGACGAATATAGCAAGGAATATGAAATGCGAGACTCCAGCGGATATAATATCCCACACACCGGTGAAGACATGAAGATGATTTATTCGCTTAATGCCCGAAACAAACTTAACGCAAACAGACTGGAGGCTTATGCTCAGGATACATATAAATTCATGAGTCCAGGACAGCATACGTTCTTCACACTGAACTATGGTATAAGGTTTAGTCACTGGAACTTCAACCGTGAGACGATAATCAGTCCGAGACTCTCGCTGAGCATAGTTCCGCCTTTCAACAATGACGTGACATTCAGGTTTGCAACAGGATTATACTATCAGGCACCATTCTTCAAGGAACTAAGAGACACCACTACAGTGGAGGGGACAACATACGCCACTCTAAACAAGAAGATAAAAAGCCAGAGGTCTATACACTTTATCGCTGCCTACGACTATAAATTCAAACTCAATGACAGACCATACAAATTCACAGCCGAAGCTTACTTCAAGGCACTTGGCAACATCGTGCCATACAGCGTGAACAACGTGAAGATAGTATACGACGCAAGCCAGCAATGCAGTGGACATGCTCTCGGACTTGACATGAAGCTATATGGCGAGTTTGTGCCTGGTGCAGACTCATGGGTGAGCCTGTCGGTGATGAGTACCAAGATAAATCTGAAAGGCAAGAGTATACCTATGCCAACAGACCAAAGGTATTCTTTAAACCTTTATTTCACCGACTATTTCCCTGGAACAGACAAGTGGAGAATGTCGCTCAAACTGGCGTTTGCAGACGGTCTGCCCTTCGGTCCTCCACACAGAGATCTCTCGCAGCAGCAGTTCAGGGCTCCTGCATACAAGCGTGCTGACATCGGCATGAGCTACAGACTTTTCGACAGTGAGAAGAGCGACAAAAAGAAATCTGTATTCAAGAACGTATGGCTGGGCATCGACTGTCTCAACTTGTTTGGTATAAACAACGTGAACTCTTACTATTGGATAACGGATGTGACCAATCAGCAGTATGCCGTGCCAAACTATCTTACTGGAAGGCAGATAAACGCAAGGGTGTCAGTTGAGTTCTGACGCTACTTGCTCTGCAGAATTCTTTACTTCAGCAGTATAACATTCATCAGATAGGGGATGTCTGTTTTTCAGTTGAAAAATACCTAAAAATGATTATTGCAGGATTGCAAAATAATAATTTACTTTGCATGCTGAATATAAAGGAAGTGGAAGATGAAGAGTCAAAAACTATATGAAGCCGATGATAAGCTTATCGTGCTTATCAGAGACAACTATAACGTACTGCAAAGTCTTGGCAGTTTTGGTATTAATCTTGGCTTTGGAGACAAGACCGTGAATGAGGTGTGCGAGGCGCAAGGTGTTGATACTTACACATTTCTGGCAATCGTTAATCTCGTCATTAATGGCTACAAGGCCTTCGATGACTTCTCGAGATTGTCTATACCTACTATCATGCATTATCTTCATGCCAGCCATGAGTATTATCTTGATTTCCAGTTGCCTTTTATACGTAAGGAACTCGTAGAAGCATTAGACGAGAAGGACAATCTCGCTCGTCTGATACTCAAATTATATGATGAGTATGCCGAAGAAATCAAGAAGCACATGAAGTATGAGGAGAAATTCCTTTTCCCATACGTGGAGTCGCTTCTCGACAAACAACCGCTGCCAAACTATGACATTGATACATTTTCAAAACATCATGGTCAGACTGACCAGAAACTGCGAGAACTGAAAAACATCATAATCAAATATCTGCCTAGCGATGGATTGCGCAATAACCAGCTGTCTGCCACTCTCTGTGATATTTATAATAACGAGGAGTGGCTTGCCAAACATTCTGACGTGGAAGAAGAAATAATGATTCCTGCCATCCGTACGCTTGAGAAGAAATTGAAACAGAATGATGTGTCTGCAAAAATTTCAAGCATGATAAACACTAACCCTGGAAACCAGGACGCATTGAGCGAGCGCGAGAAAGAGGTGATAGTGAGTCTGGTGCAGGGAATGACTAATAAGGAAATTGCAAACCATTTGTGCATTGCCCCCAACACCGTCATTACCCATCGTCGGAACATTGCGAGGAAGTTGCAGATCCACACCCCAGCCGGTCTTACCATCTATGCCATCGTGACAAATCTGGTGGATATATCTTCTGTTGAAATCTGATTATCCGAATAGATGTCTTAGGGCTTCTTCTACTTTTCTTACAGGAATGATGTTTATCCCTTTGATATTGCGGGCTTCGAAGGCGTGGAAATTCTGATTTGGTATGATGATATTGGTAAATCCGAGTTTCTGAGCTTCCGATACTCTTTGTTCTATTCTGCTCACGGGGCGCACTTCTCCGCTTAGTCCCACTTCTCCAGCCATACACCATCCTTGTTCTATGGCTGTATCCACATTGCTCGAAAGCACGGCGGCTATGATGCTGAGGTCCATGGCCTGGTCTGTTACGCGCAGTCCTCCGGCAATGTTTATGAATACGTCCTTTTGTATGAGTTTGAACCCCACGCGCTTCTCTAGTACAGCCAGCAGCATGTTGAGCCTCTTTTGGTCGAACCCCGTTGCAGAACGTTGTGGTGTGCCGTATGCAGCCGTTGAGACGAGGGCTTGAGTCTCCACAAGAAATGGCCTCACACCCTCTATCGCACACGAAATTGCCACTCCGCTTAGTCCTTCATGATCTTCAGAGAGCAGCAGTTCAGATGGATTAGAAACTGGTCGCAGTCCATTGGGCAACATCTCGTATATGCCAAGTTCTGATGTGCTTCCGAATCTGTTCTTTATGGATCTTAGAATTCTGTACATATGGTGTTGGTCACCCTCAAACTGTATCACTGTGTCCACGATATGCTCGAGGATTTTCGGTCCAGCCAGTGTGCCTTCCTTGTTTATGTGGCCTATCAGTATTATCGGTGTCCCCGAAGTCTTTGCAAATCTTAGTAATCTTGCGGCACACTCTCTTACCTGTGATACGCTGCCTGCAGAACTGTCCACGTCAGAAGTGCTGATGGTCTGTATGGAGTCTATCACCACGATTTCCGGTTTGACATTGCTTATACATGCGAAGATATTCTCCAACGATGTATCGCAGAATATAAGACAGTTGTCGCTTGGTGACTCGTTTATCCTCTGTGCCCTCATCTTCAGTTGGTGGGCGCTTTCCTCTCCGCTTACATACAACACCTTCTTGCTTATTCCCAATACCGTTTGCAGCGACAGTGTGCTCTTGCCGATGCCGGGTTCTCCTCCCAGCAGTGTCAGCGACCCCTTCACCAGTCCGCCACCCAACACTCTGTTAAGTTCATCGTCTTCCATATCGATTCGTGGGTCGTCAGTGCTTGAGATGTCCTTTATGTTCAGTGCAGAGAGGGTTTTGGGGCTGACGAGGCCATTTGTCTTGAACGAAGATTCGCTGGATGGTCCGGCAGCCACTCTGAACTCCTTGAATGAGTTCCATTCTCCACATTGCGGACATTTGCCTATCCATTTGGGAGACTCCTGTCCGCAGTTGCTGCAAACATATATTGTCTTGTCTTTTGCCATATTTTTCGGATTACTTTAGACAAAAGTAATGATATTTTTCTGCATAACAAAATAAAGCGTTATCTTTGTGCTGTATTTATATATACCATATCTGTCTGATGTGAAGTGATGCTTCTTTCTTGGAACCGGAGGAACTTGGCTTCATATACTTCATAATAAAGTAAATGGCAATGATGACAAACATAAATAAACTCTTTGGAGCCTTCGTAGCAGCTATTCTTATGGGGTGCTCTATTGGAGGCGGTGGCAAGACCACAGATAAAGACCAGATGGAGAGGAAGGCGAAAGACTCCTTGGCTCTAAAGGTTGGCGTTTCGCAACGCATCGACTGCCTGCCTGCTTTCGTAGCTCTGGATGAAGGCATATTCGACTCTTTGGGGGTTGATGTTAAGCTCGTCCACTACACTTCGCAGCTTGATTGCGACAAATCGTTGGGAAAAAAGACGATTGATGGAGCTTTCGTTGACGACAAACGCATAGAATATCTTGTCAACCATGGCAGACTTTCTTTTGAGAAGGTGTTGTCTACAAGAATGGAATGGAAACTTGTGGCAAACAGAAAGTCGCGTGTCACTAAGATAAACCAACTGTCAGACAAGCTGGTTGCGATGACAAGGTTTTCTGCCACAGATTTCATTTGCGACAAGATGTCCGACAGCATAAAGGGAAAGAAGGAAGAGTTCTTCCGTGTGCAGGTGAACGATGTTGATATTCGCCTGAAAATGCTTCAGAACGGCGAGATAGACGCGGCATGGCTTACAGAACCGCAGGCTTCTGTTGCCAAGAAAAGCGGAGGTGTGGTGTTGATGAATAGTAACAGTTGTTCGAAAGACCTGTCTGGACTGTTCTTCACATCCTGTGTAGAGTCAGATAAGCGCAAGAAACAGCAGATAGATACTTTTGTACGTGCTTATAAAATAGCACAGGAACGCATCGCGAAGCAAAATGCAGCTGGTTATTCTCAAATGATAAGGCATTACTTCAAATATAGTAATGTCTCTAAATAGTCTGTGTTATGGATAAGAATGAATTGAAACAGTTTTCCGTAGCCCTTCGGCTAGTTGAAGGCAAAGACCTCGGAGCGGCGTTAGATATCATACTGCCCTATGTAGAGTCGCATCCTTATGTTCCTTATTCTGAAGATGTGAAGGACATAAAGGAGAATTTCCGCCTCATGCTTCATTACATGGAGCTAGGCGTGGAGGACGACATGCGCGAATCTATGTACAATGATATGCTGGACAAGTTGAAGGGGGGTATTCGTAATCTTAGGTCCGACTATAGACGCAGAAACGTTGATTTCTATAAGGATGCCTATTCGAGAGCCTCAGTGAAGACAAATTCTTTCTCAGAGAAGGCTATACGGATGCAGATGGAAGACTTTGTTTCAGATTTGGCTATGTTGCAGCTTGAATCGGCAGAGAAACGCGACAAAATGGCGGATGAGCTATATTTGTCTCATTATTCATTCATGCAGGCATTGTTCTGTCATATCGTAGTTTCTGAACTTTGGACTGAAGAACAGGCCAGTGCCATTGGTGACATTATTCTATCGCCCACAGTGGATTCAGGAGACGCTCAAGTGGTCGTCAGTGCCATGATGTTGTCGGTGATGAATAATTTCGACATTAACAAGTTCCGTGTGCTTGTCAGAATATACAGTGAAGCCAAAGACGAGGCACTGAAGCAGAAGGCTCTGATAGCATGGACTCTGTCGGTTACTGATGGTGTAGATTCTGCTCTGCAATTGCAGATAATGTCGCCTCTGCTCTCTCGTGATGATGTGGTGAGAGACCTGCTCGACTTGCAGAAACAAATGGTATTCTGCATGAATGCCGAAAATGACAACGACATCATACAGCGAGACATCATGCCAACGTTGGTAAAGAACAGCAATCTCACGTCTTATCGTCTTGGCATCGAAGACAATGATCAGGAACTGAGGGATATCCTGGATCCTGAAGCCGACGACAGGTCGATGGAAGAAGTGGAGAACAAGTTCCAGAAGATGATAGAGATGCAGAAGAGTGGAGCGGACATCTATTTCGGAGGCTTCTCACAAATGAAGCGTTTCTCCTTCTTCTATAGTCTTCCAAACTGGTTCTTTCCATTCAGCTTGAACCATCCCGAACTTCACCGCGTGAAAGATAGTCTAAAGCGCAACAGGTTTCTGACCAACCTGATGGCAACAGGTCCGTTCTGCGACAGCGACAAGTATTCTTTTGCCCTTGCCGTTGTGTCGGTGATAGACAAGATACCGTCGGACATGATAGAAATGATGAATCATGGCGAGATGCCAAAGCAGCAATTTATGAGTGATGAAGAAATGGCCACTCCTGCCTATTTGCGCAGAAGAGCCCTTCAGGATCTATATCGCTTCTACCGCCTCTATCGCTGGCATAACCAGATATACAATCCTTTCGACACAGATAATGTGCTCTTCATGGCTTGTTCTCTTTTTGACAACACAGCAGTAAGTGAGAAACGCGTTGAGTTGGGCAATTTCCTGTTGTCGCGTCGTGAAGCGATACTGTTATCCAAACTGATGCCCAAGCTACAGTTCGACGGTTCTGTAGCTGGATATCTGGTGAAGGGTGGCTATTATCTTGAGATGTCGAGAGATTTCGTTGAGGCTAAAGAATGCTTTCTGAAAGCTGCATATTTCTCGGGCGATGACATAAGGGCGTTGAGGGGAATGGCAAAAGCCGCTTTCCATTCCAACGACCTGAAAATGGCTGAGAATGCATATCGCAAACTCTATACCCTTGAGCCAGACAATAAGTCGTACGCTCTACACTATGCAATAGTATGCTCCAAGATGGGAGATTTCGAACAGGCTGCGAAAATACTGTATGAGCTTGATTACAAATATCCGGAGTCCGCCAATGTAAAGAGAGTCCTGGCTTGGACTCTTATGGGTGAGAACAAACTTGAACAGGCAGCGAAAATCTACGCCAAACTGCTCGATAGTGATACTGTGGGTGACATGGATTTACTTAATGCAGGCTACTGCAAGTGGTTCATGAAAGACATTTCAGGTGCTACCACCTTGTTTGCCGAATATTGCGAGAATTTGTTGAAGTCAAGAAAAGACTCTTCTGCTCCCGACTATCTGTCCATTTCGAATATCCTCGACGAGGATTTCATCAACGATGGAGCTATGCTCAACTGCTTCGGCATTACCGCTGTTGAAATGATATTGATAAAACGTATAACGTATAAATTGACCAGAGACAAGTGAAATCCAAGAGGAGAGATTTAGCCTTGGACTTATGGCCTGTCAGTAGGGTGGTTTCCTTGGTCCTTTCATTTGGAATTGTTGGAAATGGGTTCCACAAACGACTTGTCCACATGTTGACTCGTAAACTTAAAAGAACTAAAATGCATACAAGAGAAGAAAAACTAGAGGCCTTCGGGCGTTTTCTCGATGTGCTCGACACGTTGAGAGAGAAATGTCCTTGGGATAAAAAACAGACAAACCAGAGCCTGAGAACAAATACGATAGAAGAGGTGTTTGAACTAAGCGATGCCCTCATGAAAGACGATACGCTGAATATTTGCAAGGAACTTGGAGATGTGTTTCTCCATATCTGTTTCTATGCTAAGATTGGTGAGGAGAAAAGCGCGTTTGACATTGCCGACGTCTGCAACAAACTTGCTGACAAGCTTATATTCCGCCATCCCCATGTGTACCACCCTTCACAGGTCGGTGCTTCATCACCTAAGCCATTGCCTTATGGTGAGGATGACAAGCCTTCTGATATGCAGAATGCCGACACGGCACAGAAGGTTATAGAGAACTGGGAACAGATAAAACTGAAAGAGAAAGATGGCAACAAGCGTGTGCTTTCAGGTGTTCCGGATGCTCTGCCGACATTGATAAAGGCATACCGCATTCAGGACAAGGCGCGCAACGTAGGATTCGATTGGGAAGACCGTGGTGATGTGTGGAAAAAAGTGCGTGAGGAAATGTCGGAACTGGAGGAGGAACTGCGGAAGGGTGACAAGGAAAAGTCTAAAAAAGAACTTGGCGATTTCCTGTTCAGTGTCATCAACGCAGCCCGTCTTTATAAAATCAATCCCGATGATGCCCTGGAGCTGACAAACCAGAAGTTTATACGTCGATTCAATTATATTGAAGATCATTCAATCAAATTGGGTAAACCTTTGACGGAAATGACTTTGGATGAGATGGATAAACTTTGGGATGAAGCAAAGTCTAATGAATAAAGGATGGCGGAAACACCGTTGTCTTATTGTTGAAAACATTATAAATCATACAATATGAGGAAAGTATTTTTGTTTATTGCTGTATGTCTTGCATTCTCCTCTCTGGTAGGATGCGATGGCAAGAAAAAGACTGACGGCGACAATGCCCCAACACTGGTGGACAGCAATGCTGCGGCGGATTCCACGCTTTATGGCATATGTGGCGAAGGCACGTCCATGTCGGTTTTGGAACTTATTACCGACAAGGGTGACACTCTTTCCCTTCTGCTGGAGGGTGCAGACACCTGCAGCAATGTGCAGGGAGGATTGCTTGCCGGCGACCATTTGGCTGTGATTTCTTGTAAGACAGCCGATGGGGAGCTATTTGCCAAATCGGTTCTCAACATAACATCCTTAATGGGTAAATGGACGAGCATAGACCGTCATTTCGTGATAGAAGAAGGTGGAGTGGTGACAGGCGACGACAGTGAGCCTAACCCGTACGTGGAGTGGAAGATAAACAATGGCAGACTGGTATTGAGCTCCGACACTTTCAGCGTATATGGTCTCGGCCCGGATTCTCTGCTGCTTGAAAACCAGAAGGGAATATATGCATATAAGAGAGATGTAAAGCAACATTAGCATATGGCAAGATTTCGTGTTCATATACTTGGCTGTGGCAGCGCACTGCCAAATTTAAAGCATAATACCACGGCACAGCTTGTTGAGGTGCACGACAAGTTTTTCATGGTGGACTGTGGTGAGGGTACCCAGCTGCAGCTGCGCAAGAGCCGTGTCCATTTCGGCAAGGTAAACGCCGTGTTCATCTCGCATCTGCATGGTGACCATTGTTTTGGACTGATGGGGCTTGTCTCTACTTTCGGATTGCTGGGGCGCACGGCTCCATTGCATATCTATGCACCGAAGGAGATGACGGAACTGTTTGATCTGCAGAGACGTATGTTCTGCCAGACTTTCGAGTATGAATTGGTGTTCCATCCGTTGGAAACCACAAGGAGTGAAGTCGTATATGAGGATAAGAGTCTTACGGTGACCACTGTTCCTCTGTCTCATCGTGTGCCCTGTTGCGGATTCTTGTTTAAGGAGAAACCGCTGCAGCCACACCTCAATAGGGAAATGCTCGATTTATATGAGATTCCGCGTAGCCAGTTCAATAATATCAAACAGGGGCAAGATTGGACGACCGCTGATGGCGAGACAATTCCGAACTCCCGTCTTGTCCTACCGGCAGACAAGCCTCTCTCGTATGCATTTTGTTCAGACACGCGCTATATGCCAGACCTTCACAAATTGGTATACGGTGTTGACGTGATTTATCATGAGTCTACTTATGGAGATAAAGATGCTGCCAATGCCCGCAAATATTATCATTCCACTGCCTCAGAGGCTGCCCGTGTGGCATCCGATTCCTGTGCAGGACTCCTTCTTCTTGGCCATTATTCTTCTAAATATGCCGATGAGACCTGTCTTCTTGATGAGGCGTGCCGTGTTTTCCCCTCGGTGGTCCTGACCAATGAAATGGATGTTGTCGATGTGGCAAATAGGTGTAAAGTAGAGGAGTGACATATTGGCAAGTACGCGGAATGACGCTGTTTAATGAATTGTTTTCAGCCGTTTTCAGCTAGTAAACGATTGGTTGTTGCCTGCTGAAACGGTTGTTTCTTGTATTCTGACAGGTACTTTGTTTTCCTTGCCCAGACATTTATGGGATGTTTAATGTCTTGTAAAAGATGTTTCCTGAACTGCGACACTTTGCCAACTGAACTCCTGGTCTCTTCTTGTCTGTTTATATAAACGTGTTGTTATTTTGATAGTTATATGTGTATATTAAAAATACTCGTTTGGGCATATTGGGGAGCAGTGGCATAGTTGTCGTAGTTGATTATTCCTTTCGCCTTCCTGTGTCTTTTTACTTCTTTTCCGTTCGGAAAGTTTCCAACATGCCAAACTTTAATCATAAAAATAAAGTTTCTTGATTATTCATTGTGACAGTCGGAAAAAAAATGTATATTTGCAAATAGAAATATTGTGGACGCACATGCCGTACGGCTTTACGTCACTACATTGATATATATTGTAACTACAAAACCCTAATGGAGAATATAAGAAACTTTTGCATCATAGCACACATCGACCACGGCAAGTCTACACTTGCCGACAGGCTTTTGGAATATACCAATACCATCAAGATCGTTGAGGGACAGATGCTCGACAATATGGATCTTGAGAAGGAGCGAGGTATCACCATCAAGAGCCATGCCATTCAGATGGAATATAACCACGAAGGTAAGGACTATATACTGAATCTCATTGACACTCCGGGACACGTAGACTTTTCTTATGAGGTGTCGCGAAGCATTGCGGCATGCGAGGGAGCGCTACTCGTGGTAGATGCCACACAGGGAGTTCAGGCGCAGACTATCAGTAACTTGTATATGGCTATCGATCACGACCTCGAGATAATCCCGGTAATCAATAAGATTGACATGCCTTCGGCTATGCCGGAAGAGGTGGAAGACGAGATAATTGAACTTATCGGATGTGACAGGAAAGACATTCTCAGAGCTTCCGGAAAAACCGGAGAGGGAGTGGAGGATGTACTGAAGGCTGTAATAGAGCGCGTTCCACATCCCACAGGAGAGCCGGAGAAGCCCCTGCAGGCACTCATCTTCGACTCTGTATTCAATCCTTTCCGTGGCATTATTGCATACTTCAAGATAGAGAATGGAAAGATCAGCAAAGGCGACAAAGTGAAGTTCTATAACACAGGAATGGAATATACAGCCGACGAGGTAGGAGTGCTCAAGATGGATATGATTCCACGCAAGCAACTCTCTACAGGAGAGGTGGGATATATAATAAGCGGTATAAAAGACCCGACAGAGGTGAAGGTCGGTGATACCATAACCCATGTGGCGCGTCCGTGCGCCAAGGCCATAGATGGATTCCAGGAAGTGAAGCCGATGGTGTTTGCCGGTGTTTATCCTATCGACCCCTCAGAGTATGAGAACCTGCGCACGTCGCTTGAGAAACTGCAGCTCAACGATGCCTCATTGACCTTCCAGCCAGAATCGTCGGTGGCCCTCGGATTCGGATTCAGATGTGGGTTCCTCGGACTGCTTCATATGGAGATTGTTCAGGAGCGGCTTGACAGAGAATTCAATATGGACGTGATTACTACCGTGCCAAACGTTTCATATATGGTATACGACAAGCACGGTGAATCAAAAGAAGTGCATAATCCATCGGGACTGCCCGATGCCACGATGATAGACCACATTGAGGAGCCTTATATCAAGGCGTCGATAATCACCGATACCAACTATATCGGTCCTATAATGAAACTCTGTCTCGACAAGCGAGGCGAATTGCTCAAGCAGGAGTATATCAGTGGAAATCGTGTGGACCTTCACTTCATGTTGCCATTGGGAGAGATTGTAATTGATTTCTACGACAAGCTGAAGAGCATCTCTAAAGGCTATGCCTCGTTCGACTACCATGTGGATTGCTACCGCCTGTCTAAGCTTGCTAAGCTCGATATCCTGCTCAACGGAGAACCGGTGGATGCATTGTCTACTCTCACCCATCAGGACAACGCAGTGGCTTTCGGCAGAAGGATATGCGAGAAACTCAAGGAACTGATACCTCGGCAGCAGTTTGATATTGCTATACAGGCTGCCATAGGAGCAAAGATCGTGGCGCGCGAGACAATCAAGTGCGTGCGTAAGGACGTAACGGCAAAATGCTATGGTGGAGACGTGAGCCGTAAACGCAAACTGCTCGAGAAACAGAAAAAGGGAAAGAAGCGCATGAAGCAGATCGGCAATGTGGAAGTGCCTCAAAAGGCATTCCTGGCAGTACTGAAACTCGACTGATGCCATGGATTCCTGGACTGGATGTGGAAAACCTGCAATGAAATAAATATATAAACAAAATTAACAGGAGGGGAAGTCATCATGAAAGAACCAACCTTGACAAAGAGAGACATTGCCAGGGAACTGGCAAGAAGATACAGCACAATGGCACACGATGAGCTTGACATTTTGGAGAGTATTCTTGTGCCCATGAAGTTTGCACGTGGCGAAAAGGTGGTGGAATCTGGAGATGTGAGTGACGCCATCTATTATGTGGAGCGTGGCATGGTTCGCGAATTTTATTTCAAGAACAACAAGAGCGTGACTGAATATCTTGCTGCCGATGGCACTATAGTTATGAGTATCGAAAGCCTTTTCAGAGAGGAACCGTCAAAACTTGTCATCGAGGCCCTTGAGCCTACTATCGTATATGCACTGCCCAAGAAAAGGCTCGAGGAGGTGGCGCTTCATAACGTGAACATACAGATTCTCTACAGGAAGATTCTGGAGGAGAGTCTCATAATATCGCAGCGCAGAGCAGACCTGTTGCGCTTTGAGAGTGCGAAGGACAGATATCTGAAACTTTGCAAACTTAATCCTAAGGTCATAATGAAAGCACCGCTTGTATATGTGGCAAGCTATTTGCAGATGACGCCGGAAACGTTGAGTCGTGTGCGCTCTGCTGTGGCGATGGAATGATAATTGTGATTTTAAAGAATAGTGTGAATGCGGATGCTAAGCCTGGTGTCAGGTTGGTATCCGCATTATTTAGTTATGGTAAAAGCCTACGACGCAGTATTAAAATACTACATTGAACGGCCTGATGACCGATTGGGACCGTTAAAAGGTATCAGCTCTCCCTCAGAAAGTCTAGAGCTTCGAAGACAAGTTCTTTAGAAGCCGTTTGGTTTATCCTCACTTCACCCACATCGGAGAGTAGCGTGAAGTTTATCATGTCGCCTGTGTTCTTCTTGTCGTGGAGCATCAGCGAGAATAGTTTGTCGTAGTCTTTGCATGAGAATTCGGGGCGTCCGTAGTTATCGAGTACAAACCTTGTCGTCTGTCTCATCTTCGTCGTAGGGAAGTTCAGCAGAGCGCAGCTAAGAAATAATTCCCCCACAAGTCCATAAGCTATGGCATAACCATGCAGTAGAGGTTTGCCTTTCTGCATAGCCAATGATTCCAAGGCGTGACCAATGGTGTGCCCCAGATTCAATGCCTTGCGGATGCCATTTTCGTGAGGGTCTTCAGTTGCTATGCGCCTTTTCAGTTCTATACTGTCGGCTATCATCAACGAGAGTTCATTCAGGTCGAGTTTGTCAAAATCGAAAAGCAAGTGTCTCGCCCAGATTTTGTCGTCGCTTATCAAGCTGTGTTTCAGCATTTCGGCATATCCCGACAGAATGTTCTGATGGTCGAGAGTCTTAAGAAATATCGTATCAATGAAAACAGTATTCGCATCCTTGAACACGCCAATCTCGTTTTTCAGTCCGTTGAAGTTTATTCCTGTCTTTCCTCCTACAGAGGCGTCAACCATTGCCAGCAGGGTGGTGGGGACATTGATGAAGTCGATGCCCCTCTTGAAACATGACGCAGCAAAGCCTCCCAGATCGGTTACCATGCCTCCGCCAACATTCACCATACACGAATGTCGTGTGCAGCCGTTGTCGCTAAGTTCCCTCCACACGTGTACGGCTGATTCGAGAGTCTTGTTCGTGTCAGAGGCATCTATTGTGATGTGGTAGGCGTTGCGTGTTGCTTCGCAGCTGTTGATGATTGGCAGGCAATGGAGGCGGGTGTTTTTGTCGGTAAATGTGAACACCTTGTCGTAGTTTCCTGAAACAAGAGCCTTTGTCAATTCATCAGCCATTTTGTGGGTTATAATGACCTGTTGCATTGTGATTTCTTTTATTGCCGTATTGAGAATATGTATGTTTGTACGTGCCGTTGGAATATGGTGGCACTCATTGCACTGAAAGTTCAGTAAATAATTGCAAAAATATGAAAATCTGTCGAGAAAATGAAAAAATCTTTGTTATTTTGCCAAGCTTTGGGTTAAACATTTGCTTGCTTTGTGCGTCTATAACTAAATTTGAGTCAACACATGACATTTGTTTGGCCCTATGCCGCATATGAATGAAGTGTTGTATATCAGTTACACAGAGTTCTTCATTAATAAGTAATATACAATATTAAATATGAAAAGATTCAAGATGTTACTCCTTGCCATTCTTAGCGTAACGATGGTTATGGCACAGGAGATGAAAGTGGCGGGTACTCTTGTAGACCGTGACACTAAGGAAGGAGTGCTGATGGCTACAGTACAGTTACTGAAGAGCGACAGCACATTCGTAAAAGGAGTTCTCACTGATGACGCCGGCAATTTCAGCCTTTCCATTGAAGGTCCCGGCAAATACATACTGCGCTTCTCGAGTGTGGGCTACAATACTATAAGCAAATCTTTTGCTGTCAGTCAGACCCAACCAGAAGTCGACATGGGGAAAATCAGTTTTGGAGCTGACGCTGTGATGCTGAAAGGAGCCACAATCCTCGGACAGGCAGCCAAGGTGACGCTTAAGGAAGACACCTTCGTGTATAACGCTTCGGCATATCGCACACCTGAAGGCTCTGTAGTGGAAGAGCTTGTGAGAAAACTCCCTGGCGCACAGGTCGATGACGATGGAAAAATCACCATAAACGGAAAGGAAGTGAAGAAGATCCTTTTCGACGGAAAGGAGTTCATGAGTGGAGATACCAAGACCGCCATGAAAAACATACCAACGTCTATTATCGAGAAAGTAAAGGCATATGAAGAGAAGAGCGATCTCGCCAAAGTGACAGGCATCGATGACGGAGAGGAAGAGACTGTGCTTGACTTTGGAATAAAGAAAGGCATGAACAAGGGAGTGTTTGGTAATGCAGATCTATCTATTGGCAACCACGGCAGGTATGCCGAGAGACTGATGGGGGCTGGATTCCAGGAGAAGGTACGTATAATGGGATTCGGCAACGCCAACAATGTAAATGATGCCGGATTCCCGGGAGGTGGAGGCAGATGGAGAGCACCGATGCAAGGGTTAAACTCCAAGAAAATGGTTGCTTTCAACATGAATTATGAGGATAAAGGCAAACTGAAACTCGATGCCGGTGGCAGATGGAATCACTCAAACGGAGACCTGCAGCAGACACAGGCGGTGGAGAACTTCGTGAACAAGAGTGGTGCGTTCTCAAACAGCAATACTGCAAACCTCACGCGTGTCAATGGTTATGATGCGAGAGTCAAGATGGAATGGACACCAGACTCCATGACTAACATCATGTTCAGACCAACATTCTCATATTCCACTAATGACGCACAGACCAATGGAGTTTCGGCAACATTTCAGGACAACCCATATTCGTATGGAGACGATCCGCTGGCATCGCTCGACAGTATGGCTGAGCATGGAGTAATAGTGAACAGCAGACAGAACCGCAGCGTCTCATACACAGAGTCGAAAAAGGCGGGGGCAATGCTTCAGCTCAACAGAAAACTCGGCACCAAAGGACGCAACATCACACTTAGAGGTGACATGAGTTATGCCGATGGCAAGAGCAACAATCTATCATTGTCGAATGTTCATCTGTATCAGATAAAAGACATTTATGGAGCAGACTCCACATACCAGACTAACAGGTATAACGTCACTCCGACCAAGAACTTGCAGACGGAGCTGCAGTTCACTTACAGCGAACCGCTATGGCGAGGAGTATTTTTACAGCTCAGCTATAAGTTCACATACAATTTCAGAAAGAGCGACAGAACGACATACGATTTCAGTAGAGTGGACCAAGACTTTTTCGGCAACGTTATGTCGTCATATCGCAACTGGACAGACTATCTATCGCTCCTGAGCGGAAATCTAGGTGACTATTACGACAAGGAGCAGAGTCGTTATTCTGAATACAAGAATTACATACACGAAATGCAGTTGGGCGTGAAGGTGATGAAAAAGAAATACAACCTCAATGCCGGTGTAATGGTGCAACCACAGACATCAAAGTTCATTCAGGAGTATAGAGGCGTGAGCACCGACACTGTGAGAAATGTGGTCAACGTGTCGCCTACTTTCGAGTTCAAATATAAGTTCTCAAAGACTAGCACCCTCAAGATAAATTATCGAGGCACCACGGCGCAGCCGGAGATGGCAGACCTGCTCGACATAACAGATGACAGTGACCCACTGAACATTAAAAAGGGTAATCCAGGTCTGAAACCTTCGTTCACCAACAACTTCAGACTCTTCTACAACACCTACATACCTGGTCATCAGACTGCGGTGATGACATTCGTGAACTGGAGCAATACGAGAAATGCCGTGAGCAATGCCGTGACATACGACGAAACAACAGGTGGAAGGACAACGCGGCCGGAGAACATCAACGGCAACTGGAACACAATGGCTGCCCTGATGCTCAACACTTCGATAGATACTGTGGGAGTGTGGAACGTGAACACGTTTACTACGTTCAACTACAACAACTATGTGGGTTATCTCTATAGTCAAGACACACATGTCACGCAGAAGAACACCACGAGGACCACAAGTCTGTCAGAGAAACTTTCTTTCGGCTACAGAAAAGACTGGCTCGACGTAAGCCTCGATGGTTCGCTCAACTATATGCGCACCCGCAACCTGTTGCAGCAGGGCAGCAATCTTGACACATGGCAGTTCTCGTATGGAGCAAACCTCAATGTCTATCTGCCCTGGAACATGAGCATCACTACAGACCTGCACGAGAACTCCAGAAGAGGATACGATGCCGGAGCAAATACCAATGAACTGGTGTGGAACGCACAGGTAAGCCAAAGCTTCCTGAAGGGTAATGCACTGAGCGTGTCAATACAATTCTACGACATTCTGCAGAACATGAGCAACTTCTCAAGAACGGTGAACGCCATGCAACGTAGCGACACTTACTACAACAATATCAGTAGCTACGCCATGATACACGTTGTATACCGCTTCAACCTCTTCGGAGGCAGAGATGCCTTCAACAAGGATGGAAGGCCTAAGCACCCATCCGACATACCTCGTGGCGGATTTGGCGGACGGCCAGGAATGCCCCCATATGGTGGTTTCGGAGGAGGAAGACCACCTCATATGTTCTGATTGTATACAATCAGTAGTAATGAATTTATTGGACATTAAAATTGACGAACAGAAACAAAGATAATACAATATGGAATATATGTCACAGGAAGGCTTTGACAAAATAGCCTCTGAGTTGCAGCATCTCGAACGTGTAGAACTTCCTAGAGTGAGAGATGCCATTTCTGAAGCCCGCGACAAGGGCGATTTGAGTGAGAATTTTGAATATCATGCCGCAAAGCGAGAGCAGGGAAGGGTGTTGGGCAGAATCCGTTTTCTGCAGCGGGTGCTGGAGAATGCGAGGGTGATAGACAAAGCGTTGCTGAAGAGCGACTGTGTGGGGCTGCTCAGCGAAGTGGAAATCACTAATCTTGCCAACTCGCACACGATGAAATACACCATTGTCAGTCCACACGAAGCCGACATGAAGACAGGCAAGATATCCATAAAATCTCCAATTGCACAGGCTATGCTCAACAAAAAGGCAGGTGAAGAAGTGGAGGTGAGAGTGCCTGCAGGAATGATAAGGTTGAGAATAGAGAGTGTGAAACTATAACATTAGTTTTATATCGTATCAAAAAAACAATGCGGTTGTCCCAGTCTGACAAAAGACGAGGATAATCGCATTGTTCATATATTTGTGACAAAATCGTTAGGTTTACATTGTCATCCCTAAAAGTTATTGCAACATAAGGGAACAAAAGGAAAAACTAAGCGTATGAGTGTAGTCCGGCAAGGAAATAATTTACCCCAAAGTACGTCATCAGTACGCAGAGGAAAGCCAACAGCATATAGATATGGATGTGGAGAGGTTTATGCAGCCATTTCAAGTCGCTGTGGAGAGGAGCTGAGTAGATGAGCATCGTTATGAGAGCCCATGTCTCTTTGGAGTCCCAGCTCCAGTAGCGGCCCCAACTGACGTTTGCCCATACGGCTCCTATGAAGATGCCCACGGCAAGGAGACTGACGGCGGGGTAGAGGAGGAAACCGGATGTGGCGGCAAGCTGATCCTCCTTGGCAAGGTCGCCGCGGCGGTGGGCCCAGATGCCTTCGGCGGCAATGAGTGCCATAAGACCGAAGAGGGCATAGGAGAACATTATAACCATCACGTGGACGGAGAGCAGGGGCGATTGTAGCACAGGCATGAGTTGTGTGATTTGCGGATTGCCGTCGGTTATAATTGCCACGAGCAGGGCGAACGACGAGAGTAGCGGACCGAAGTTCTTCACTGGCATGAAACGCTTGCCCATGAATAGTGTGAGCAGGAGCGTTGCCCAAGCCATAAACTGCATCGTCTCGAAGCCGTTTGACATCGGCAGATGGTCAGAAACCATCCAGCGCAGCAGGAGCAGCAGTGAGGTGTGGAGAAACATTATGACGGTGAGCCATAGGGTTACCTTCGAGGCAATCTTTCTTTTCTTCTGATTCAACGCTATGGTAGACGCCACGCTGAGCAGCAGCGAGAGGGAGAGATAGAGCATCGTGGGCAGGCGAAGGGTGTTTAATCTGTTATAGAACACTTCGGCGTAAATCAAGAATTTAGAGGGAATCACGTCTTTTGCCTTCACGTGCTGATAACTGTAAATCTTCTTCACTATCTCGCTTGCACGAGAGTTATCGCCCGTTATGATGCTCTCGGCAAGATAGTCCATCGATTTGCGCACAAAGGTGAGTTCCTTCTCGTCCAGATTTATGTTGCCCAGGGACTGTCCGGGTGCAAACCATTTGTATTTGCCGTCAGCCTGGCGGTAGGGGAAAAGCTTCAGCATCTCGCCGCCGTAGAGCATGCGAACGATATTGAACTTCTCATCGGCATCGCGCAAACTTTTCTGCATCTTCGTGTCGCCTTTCCTCATTGCCTCCTTCAGTGGTTTCTCCAGCTTGTATTCGTTGTATTCATCCCAGAAATCATTGAACGAAGCCCATTTGTCGTTCAGTCCGAGCAGCTCCTGCGCTTTTTTGTCCTTGATTTCTATCATCTTTACCGTTTCCCAGTAGGGTACGTCGAACACCCATCCGCAGAACACCTCCGTAGCGGAGAGTCCGTCCCACGAGGGCTTTCCGCAGAGTTTGGTGACGAAGTCCACGGCAACTGTGTTTATCGGCGTGATGCGGCTGTTGTATAGCACGCAGACTCTTCCGAATCCATCAGCCACATGGCTGTTGATGTTTATCCTCTCCTGCGCCTGTGAGTTTAGGGAGAAAAGGGGCGAGAGAGCCATGACGACAGCCACGGCTGCCACCTTGAGGGCATTGCCGGCAGTGGCTTTTCTGTAGAGCTGCCGCATTCTCGTGCCTTTGCCCAAGAGTATGGCAATGAGCGAGATGAGGAGCATGGCGTAGCCCAGATATGTGACGGCGATGCCCCATGGGTCGTGGTAGACACCGAGGATAGAACCCTGCATATCGCTGTCGTAGCCCGACTGCATGAAGCGGAAGCCGTGGTAGTAGCCGATCTTGTTCATTGAGATTTCGAGTAGTTCATCGCTTGTCGTAATCTCCGTAACGTAGTCCATAGCAGCGTCCGTGCCGGGGTAGCAGTCCATGCGGAACGTTTTCAGAGCCACCTTGAAGCCAAGGTCTACAGACTTTCCCTCGGCGGTCTTCATTACGTTTGTTGCCTCGCCGAGACGGAGGTGTATGGTGCCGCTCTGGGCAGTGGTCCACGAGAGGAGGGCGCCGAGGAGGATTACGAGGAAGGAGGCATGGATAAGGAACACATTTATCCGCCTGTATAGTTTTCTTTTAAGGATGTAAGCCGTGGCAACGACTGTAAACCCAGTCCAGAGTGCAAGAAACCACACAGAACCGTAGATGTTCTGATGGGCAAACTGCGTACCATTAACACTCTCAACGATAGTTGCAGCGGCAAGCACTATTATGATTACCACTGCAATGATGATGATAGAAAATTTCAGATTTCTCATTTATATTTAAAAAAAGAATATTGTTTTATTCCAGATTAAATAGAATCAACAAATTTTATTACGAGCTGACGCTGCTCTTTCGTCAAGTTGCGGAAGTTCTTTACAGCCCAGAGAGCATCGCTCTGTCCGCCCTCGCCAATGCATCCGTGCCACATGATGGCCTCGAGAGTGTTTCGGGCGCGGCAGTCGTGCAGGCGGTCAGAATGTCCGGCACACAGGCTCTGCAATCCTCGTCCCCACAGCGGTGCCGTTTTGCACCATCCTGTGCGCAGGTCGTTCTTCATGAAGAGACGGTGTTGCACGAAGTCGGAGTAGGGCCATATTTTCTGTTTTGGGTAGCGCACCATGCGTGTGTCTTCGGCAGAGAAACGTCCGTAGGGGTCGCGAATCTTGTCTTCTCCTGTGGTCCAGCTTGGTCGGTGGCAGCTTGCGCAGCCTATCTGGGTGAAGAGTTCCTTGCCCTTTTTGAAGTCGGCGGTGAGAGTGTTTCGTGCTGCCGGGATGCCCACTCCGCGGTGCCACACCATATAGTTTACATAGTCAGACTCCTTCATTTCTACGGGCAGGTCGGTGGCGTTGCCAAAGGCTATTATGTCTTTTGCCGGGTCGCCGGTCTTGTTCCATTGTGGGTAATACTGATAGAACTTGCTTGTTACGTCGGGGTCGGCAGCAGCAAACTGCCAATATTCCTTGGGGATGTAGTGAGAGCGGAAGTCGTCTCTCGTTACGTTTTGCACCTCCCAGAACGAAGCGTCGGACATTACTGATGCACGGTCGAGGGCATAGTCAAATTTGTATACTATTCCACCGTTTTCTACAGCAAGTGTGCCGTCGGTATTTTTCACGAAATCCTTTGCCGTATTGTTCCAGAACTGTGGATTGAGCGTGGCGTGTTTTCCTTCGCTGCGATATTGGTCAAGGATGTCCTCGTCGGGAATGGCGTCAATCAGTCCGCTGCCGATAAATCCGATAGACGACTCTAAGCGCACCTTAGCCTTGGAGAGCGGTACCTCGTTGCCCCATTTGTCTATCAGCTTGCCGTATATGCATCCGGGCTTTAGCGTTACTTCGGGGTATATAAGTGAGTATTTCTCGCCGTCGGGGAACTGGTTGCCCCGTTGGTCGGTGTATTCGTTCCATGCAATGTCTACCTTCTTCTCGTCAAACTGCGGCTTGAATGGAGCTGTGGCTTGTCCCATGGCAACCCAGCCGAACGACTGCACCACGATGTCGTTCTCGTCGGTAATCATCAGAATATATCTTGAAAATGCCACACACTACCTATGAATGAACATAAGTGCAGGCAGTGTGTGGCAAATAAATTACATTAGATTGATTCTATGAAGAATATGATGTTGTCGCGGTCAGCCTTCTTCAGGTTGCGGAACTTCTCGATGGCGTAGCGGGCGTCGCTCTTGGCGTTGCCGTGCCACATGATAGCTTCCATTGTGTTTCGTGCGCGGCAGTCGTGCAGACGGTCTTCAGCTCCAGTACAGAGTTTAGACAGTCCGCGACCCCAGAGAGGAGTGGTGCGGCACCAGCCAGTGCGGATGTCGTTCTCCATGAAGAGACGGTGCTGCACGAAGTCGGTGTATGGCCATATTTTCTGGTGAGGATAGCGCGGCATGTCGTTGTTCTTGAAGATGCCGTTAGGGTCCTGGATATTGTCGTCGCCGGTGGTCCATGATGGACGGTGGCAGTTGGCGCATCCTATCTCCTTGAATAGTTTCATTCCCTGCTTGAAACGGTTTGTTGTGGTGTTGCGTGCAGCAGGAACGGCAAGTCCGCGATGCCATATCATGAAGTTCTTGTACTGAGAGCTTGACATCTCAGGGTCGAGGTCCTTAGCCATCAGGTAGTTGTAGATGTTCTGCTTCACGTCGGCTGTGTGCCACGTAGGGTGGGCGTTGTTCGGGTCAATCTGCTTGATGTATTCAGGGAAGCCAGCCTGAACATCAGGGTCTTCCATAGAACTCTTGGCATAAATTGTACCGTCGAGGCTCAAGTAGTGGTAGCGGCGGTCTGGTCGTGTCACGTTTGTGATGTTCCAGATGGCGTTTGCTCCGGCTGCGTCGAGGATTGGTCCGCGACTCATTGCATAGGTGTAGCGACGGACATACTGCTTCTTGTCGCCGGCATTGTTCACGTAGTAGCTGACCCACTTGTTGTCAGCCTGGCTCCAGTATGCAGGGTTCAGAGCGTTGGTCTTGCCTACAGAGTTGAAGTATTCGCTCTGTCGCTTCCATTCTGCTGTGATAGAGTCGTCAGGGATGGCGTCGGTAAGTCCGGTGCCATAGATGCCGATAGTAGATTCCAAACGGACACCGATTTCACTTGCCACCTGGTCGGCAGGGATAACCACATACTTTCCGTCGCGCTTCACTGTAACAGGAGAGTAGTAGGCGTCGGCTGGGATGGTAACTTCAGGATAGATAAGCGAGTAGGTCTCGCCGTCAGGGAACTTGTTGCCCCATTCGTCGGTGTAGTTCTTCCATTCAATGTTGATCTTGCTCTCGTCAATCTGTGGCTTGAACGGCTTCACGGCCTTTGTCTGCGGCATTCCGGCTACGGAATAGATGTAGGCGTTGGTCTTCTTGTCGTAGACTACTAGCAGGTAGCCGTTGCCGTCCTGGTCAGCGCGGTAGGCAGTCTGACGCTTGCCGTGACCATAGTTCGGATGGCAGTAGAGGCAGCCGCGGCGCACATATACAGGACCGAGTCCGGCGAAAGCGTCGTTTGAAGTGTTGTAGTCTTTCTCGAAGAGGGACTCACCAATCTGGAAGTTCAATGAGAGACCAGCATCATCAACAGCCTGAGTAGCCTGACGATAGGCATATGCAGACTGAATGCTTGTTGTACCGAGTTTTCCTCCGGCATAGTACCATTCATTAGGAGTGCCATACTCTGCCTCAGGCAGATGGACATTGAGATTGTCGTCATCGGTGCAGGCTGTTAATGCCAATGCCGATAACAACGCAGGAACTAAATAGATGTGTTTCATAATGTTGCTTGTTGTTAAACGTAAAATGTTGGTGGCTGCTTTTGGGGCAGACACCAACGGTTATTTAAATTTTTAATGTTCTTTTGGATGTTTAGCCTGTGGACGATTAGTCGAGCAGCTTGTCGAGAGCGTTCAACGATTCCTCCAGTCCGTCGAGAGCTTCCATTGCATCCTTAGCACTCTGGTCTGTGTAGTAGAGAACGAATGGCTTCTTCATGCTGCTGATCTTTGAGAGGGCATTCTCAAGGTTAGTCATAACGTTCTGTGCGGTAGCCTTGGTCTTGTCGTTCTTCAGACAGATGCCGATGAGAGACTTTGCCTCAGGAGTTGTTCCGTCAACTGTGCAACCGCCATAGAGGGCGTGCTTTACAGACATGATGTTGTCGTAGAAGTCCTGGATAGAGTTATGGGCATGAGGAGACTCGATGTAGTTGACGTCCTCACCTGTGGCAGGAGCACCGATCTTAGAGTCGCGTACCTCACCGATGATGTCGTTAGCACCGGCGATTATTTCCTTGGATGCAAGTACAACGGTAGAGTAGGTGGAACCTGCGTTGCCTGCATTCTTGAAGTTCTCGCCATAGTTGATGGAAGATGCGAATTCAACTTCGTCGAGGAGAGCCTGCTCATCGGCAGAAACCTTGCCACCCCATGCTGAAACAAGCTTCAAGGAGCTGAGGTAGAGATCCTGTGCTGCTGTCTTTGCGAAGTAAATCTCGTTTGCAGTCATGTCAGCGAAGTGGCGTGGCTGACCCTCGCGGAAGATAAGATACTCAACGGCGTGGAAACCTGTAAGGTTCTGACCTGTAGCGATAGCCTCGTTGATGGTGTTTGTTTCGTTCTCAAATCCCTCCTCGCCAAGTTTTGCGTTCTTATAGAGACTCATGTATTTGTCAAACTGAGTGCGGTCGAATGGCCATGTGTCTGTGTGAGGGTCGATAGCATAGTCGCCGGCAGCTCCGAAGAGGAAAGCCTCAGAGAACTCCCACCATTTGCGTGATTGCTTCCATGTCTCGCAAGCCTTTGCAACACCGGCATCGTCAGACATGGCGTTGAGGTCAGCAACGAGCTGTTTGTTATAGTCGGCAAGGTTGCGGTATGTTGCAACAACAGTATTGTCAACATAGTCTGCGTTGACTTCCTTCAGCTCGCTGGAGCTGAATGTTACGTCCTGTTCGTCGTTGTCATCATCGCTACAGCTTGTGAAGCCCATTGTGAAAGCCAATGCAGCTGCAAACATCATTGAATACTTGAAGATTTTGTTCATTTTCTTGATTTTTAGTTTATTATTAAGTTTTCTTCTTTATGTGAGTAATGGTAAATTAATGTCTTGTCTAAATCAGAAACTTGAATTAATATTACATTCCAAACTTTAAATTATTTCAGGAACCATCCAGCGTAGGTTATTCCCAATGAAACACTTGGCTCGTTGTTGTAGCCGTGGCTGAGGAAACGGTTGCTGTATTCTCCCTTGATTGTAACCTGTCTGATAGGAGAGTAGTTCACGCCGACAGCCATTCTCTTGACACGGTCGTATTTGTAAGCCACTTTCTGTCTGCCGGCGGCATAGGTGTTGTAGTCTTCGTAGCGGCCGAAGAGATAAAGCTTCTGCTTGTCGCTCAGACTGCTTATCTGCGAGAATATGTTGTAGCCAGCCTCAAGACCTACAGAGTAGGCGTTGCTTGCGATAGGAGAGTGCTTTGAAGGCGAACCGTCCTGCTGGGTGTGCTTGGGGTAAGCGTTCATGAAGGTGGTCATTTTCTGTGCATCAGCAAGATGAGAATATGTGGCATTACCACGTACTATCCAGTTCCAGCGCTTCATCTCCAGTCCGAAACTTCCGATTGCCAAGGCTCCGTGTACCTTGTCGTAAGAGGCACTTGCCTTGCGCTCCGTGTTCTTGAAAGTATAGCCATAGTATCCGCTCAGACTAAGACGGACGCCAGGGATGGAATAGTTGTCGATACGTGCCGCACCGGCATATACATTTCCCAACTTATACTCGTATGGACTTGTTGCGCCATAATGCACGTAGCAGTTGTGGCCGAAGCGCTCTGCATCGAGACCGGAAGTGAAGATAGCCTCGTAGCGCCAGTCGCTGATGCGTCCCCAAAGAGAGATGCCGACCTGGTGCCATGTGTTAGGCAACATCTTTGCCTCGCCTTCAGAACGGTAGACGGAGAAGAAGTCGTTAGGCATGTGGTAGGCGTTTATTTCTCCGACAGGGATGATAATCTCACCAGCCTTGATGTTGAACTTACCTCCCCAGAAAGCCTTGTTAATCCAAAACTGCTCCAGGGCAACCTCGCCGCCGCGCTCAGTCTCAGCCTCGTATTCGCCACTCTCGTCAGCGTCTATCTCTACGGCATTTTCCGTGCCGCCATGCTCAAACTCTATCTCCGTACCCATGGTCCATCCATGGCCGAAGTCATAGCCGAGGTTGAGAGTGACGTGTGGCAGGTCGAAGCGTCCGTGGCTATCGTCATTCTTGTATGTGGCAGGGTCGCGGTAGCGGTTGAAATGCTGACTGTAGAAATTCCTGCTCATCACGGCCTCGCCATATCCACCGATACTGAATCGTGACAATGCTGAGGGCTTCTCTGTCTTTGGTACTGTACATTCGGTTTTGTCCGACTTCTTTTCTTTGCAGCATTCATCTTGCGCAATGGCATTCGTTGCGAAACTGCATGAAAGTAGTCCTAAAAGGAGTATGTTCTTTGTCATTTTATATGATGTAAATAATTATACCTATTAATATGCCGACCGGGACGATTTGGTTTCTCTTAACGGCAAACTGATTTTACGTTTGCAAAAGTAAAGCGATTCTGAAAGTGTCACAATACTCAAATTTTAGGAAATTTTTGTTACTATACATTAAAAGATGTGCTATTTTTCCAATGTAGATAATAATGATTGGGTATCAATGAAAAATTAGTGACATTATGAATTGTTAAAAAATTGATAAATGAGAATGTTTTGGCATATTGGTCTTTGTATGTTCAAAACTATTACGTAAATTTGGCAACGAAATCTAATATCACTGTCCATATATGGGCGGTTAACCAATTTAAAATAAATATTATGAATTTACCATTTGCAGAATCTTGGAAAATCAAGATGGTAGAACCTATTCGTAGGAGTACTCGCGAAGAACGCGAACAGTGGATAAAAGAAGCTCATTACAATGTGTTCCAGCTGAAAGCTGAGAATGTTTACATTGACCTGCTTACCGACTCTGGTACCGGAGCGATGAGCGACCGTCAGTGGGCTGGCGTGATGCTTGGCGATGAGAGTTATGCTGGAGCCACTTCTTTCTTCAAGCTGAAAGAGACAATACAGAGACTCACTGGTTTTGAGTATGTTATACCTACACACCAGGGTAGAGCTGCAGAGAATGTGCTTTTCTCATACCTGGTAAAGGAAGGTGATGTAGTGCCAGGAAATTCTCATTTTGATACAACCAAGGGACATATTGAGGGACGTAAGGCTGTGGCTCTTGACTGTACCGTTGATGATGCTAAAGACACTCAGCTCGAAGTGCCTTTCAAGGGAAACGTTGATCCTAAAAAACTCGAGGCGGCGTTGGAGAAATATGGTGACAAGGTGCCTTTCATCATTGTAACTATCACCAACAATACGGCGGGCGGACAGCCTGTATCAATGCAGAACCTGAGAGAGGTGAGAGCCGTTGCAGATAAATTCGGCAAACCTGTCATTTTTGACTCTGCTCGTTTTGCAGAAAATGCATATTTCATCAAAACACGTGAGAAGGGCTATGAGAACAAGACGATAAAGGAAATCACACGTGAGATGTTCGAACTTGCTGACGGTATGACTATGAGTGCAAAGAAGGACGGTATCGTGAATATGGGTGGTTTTATTGCTACACGTCGCCAGGATTGGTATGAGGGTGCAAAGGGATATTGCGTTCAGTTTGAAGGCTACCTTACATATGGAGGTATGAACGGACGCGACATGAATGCTCTTGCCATCGGTCTCGATGAGAATACAGAGTTCGACAACCTCCAGACCCGTATTCATCAAGTGGAATATCTCGCTTCTCTGCTCGACGAATATCATATTCCTTACCAGCGTCCTGCAGGAGGCCATGCTCTTTTCATTGATGCTCCAAAGGTGTTGACACACGTTCCAAAAGAGGAGTTCCCGGCACAGACTCTTACCATAGAGCTTTATCTCGAGGCAGGAATCCGTGGATGTGAGATCGGTTATCTGCTTGCTGACCGTGACCCTGTGACCAGAGAGAACCGTTTTGGTGGACTTGATCTCCTGCGCTTGGCTATTCCTCGCAGAGTATATACAGACAACCATATGGCAGTAATCGCTGCAGCGCTGAAGAATGTCTATGACAGAAGGGAGCAGATCACTCATGGTGTGCGTATAACATGGGAGGCTCCGCTGATGCGCCACTTCACAGTACAGCTGGAAAGAATAACTGATTGATGATTTTATTTCCCAAATAGGGAATATCATTTCCCACAGCCGGTCTTTTTAATGATCTTGTTGTCGACAGTCCGGTTGTGGTTAATAATTAGATTTAAGAGGGTGTTTCATTTTTTTATTTGATTCACCCTCTATTTCTTTATGCTGAAGTCTGATCAATTTACCCCTGCTTTTATATAACACACCTGGTTTCGTGTGTAATCTAATTGTAAGCGTATCCTCGATGCTAATACCGTTAAGAGGTTATTTCAGTTGTATTCATAGACTGAAAAATAGACTTGTGATGTTTAAACCATAGACCTTGATTTTCCCCCATGGCGTGGGGAACAGTCCCCCCTAATGTGGGGTTTCATTCCCCACATTAGGGGGGGAGATCAGGATGGACTAAAGGGATGATACTTCTATGATACTTTAATGATACTTTTCTGTAAAACATTCAAAAAAGTAGCATTGGGTTAAGTCGTTTGCCTACAAGGTCTTAGGGTGTAATTGGAGGACAGAATGATACAATGATACTTTGTTTTGAGAAAAACAGTTTGTGAGATCTAAATATGTATTTCGTTAGATATTTGTTTTAGTCTGAATTATTATCTTATAAGGATAGGAACAAAAAAAGAGGACACATCAAAAATATGATGCGCCCTCAATGAATTATGTTACTGATAAATTATCAGAAACGATGTCTTTATTATTCACCCTTTTCCATCTTAGCCTTCAATGCAGCAAGAGCGTCGATGTCACCGAGAGTTGTAGATGCAGCAACGTTGTTGATTGTAGCTGTCTCTTCCTTCTTGGCTGTCTTCTTGCGTGGTGCCTTCTTTAGCTCTTCCTTCACATCCTCGAATGTGCGGCTGTGAGAAAGGATGATACGCTTTGTTTCCTTAACGAACTCGATAACCTTGAACTCGAGCTCCTCGCCCAGCTGAGCCTGTGAGCCATCTTCCTTAACGAGGTGCTTTGGAGTAGCGAAACCTTCACCACCCTCGTTGAGAGTGATTACGGCACCCTTGTCCATCATTTCTGTGATCTTGCCCATGTGTACAGAACCTGGAGTGTAGATTGTCTCGTATGTGTCCCAAGGATTCTCCTCAAGCTGCTTGTGACCGAGGCTCAAACGACGGTTGTCCTTATCTATTTCGAGAACGACAACATCGATGTCTGCACCAACCTGTGTGAACTCTGATGGGTGCTTAACCTTCTTTGTCCAAGAGAGGTCAGAGATGTGGATAAGACCGTCAACGCCTTCCTCAAGCTCTACGAAGATACCGAAGTTAGTGAAGTTGCGAACCTTTGCAGTGTGCTTACTTCCAACAGGATACTTAACCTCGATTGTCTCCCATGGGTCTTCCTTAAGCTGCTTGATGCCGAGAGACATCTTGCGCTCCTCGCGGTCGAGAGTCAGGATAACTGCCTCTACCTCGTCGCCAACGTGGAGGAATTCCTGTGCTGAACGCAGGTGCTGGCTCCAGCTCATCTCTGAAACGTGGATAAGTCCCTCTACGCCAGGAGCAATCTCTACGAATGCACCGTAGTCAGCGATTACAACAACCTTGCCCTTAACGTGGTCGCCAACCTTCAGGTTTGCATCGAGTGCATCCCATGGGTGAGGAGTGAGCTGCTTCAGACCAAGAGCGATGCGCTTCTTCTCGTCATCGAAGTCGAGGATAACGACATTGATCTTCTCGTCGAGAGCAACAACCTCGTGTGGATCGCTTACGCGGCCCCAAGAGAGGTCTGTGATGTGGATGAGTCCGTCAACACCACCGAGGTCAACGAATACACCGTAAGAGGTGATGTTCTTGACTGTACCCTCGAGGATCTGACCCTTCTCAAGCTTGCTGATGATTTCTTTCTTCTGTGCCTCCAACTCAGCCTCGATGAGGGCCTTGTGAGAAACAA
>ERZ791573.216-NODE-216-length-39146-cov-9.012816_pt1 | contig 39146 bp, 38 predicted proteins | sample MGYA00509971_ERZ791573 | MGnify/ENA primary metagenome ERZ791573 (study PRJEB30046, sample SAMN00791921) | human gut metagenome | study: EMG produced TPA metagenomics assembly of the A metagenome-wide association study of gut microbiota in type 2...
TGAGTAATAGCGAGCTATTGCGAATTAAAAACAAGCAAAAGACGCCTTATAAAAAGCAAAAGACTGCAAGCAGTTATGAAATACCATATTAAACGGCCTAATGACCGTTTTGGGTTAAAGGCAAAAGGGAGGAATCACCATCGCCACATTCTTCCAGTTGGCAAGAGATTTCGCAAATGTGAACCTCAAGGAGAGGGCAAGGGAAAGAGGGAAAAGGGAGGAAGAAAGTCTCAAAAGTCTCAAAGTCTCATATAAGCGATAATAAATGTAATAAAAAAGATAATGCATTGATATATAATAACTTATATAAAATACCGAATTCCACGTGAGACTTTGAGACTTTTGAGACTTTCTTGTAAAGACTTTTCCAACGGCTATACATTCTCCGACAAGCAGACTACGACAAGCTTCACAACTCTGTTCCTGTAAATCCAGCAAATACAAGGACATGAGGCATGGCAAGTGTGGACCTCAAGGAGATGGCAAGAGAGAGGGAAAAGAGAGGAAAGTGTCTCAAGTGTCTCACTGTCTCATAAAATGAATAATAAATGTAATAAAAAAGATAATATATTGATATATAATAACTTATATAAAACCGTCAATTCCCCATGAGACAGTGAGACAGTGAGACACTTGAGACACTTTTGTAAAGACTTTTCCAACGGCTATACATTCTCCAACAAGCAGACTACGACAAGCTTCACAACTCTGTTCCTGTAAATCCTGCAAATACTATGACATGAGGCATGGCAAATGTGGACCTTAAGGAGATGGCAAGAGAGATGGAAAAGAGAGGGCATTTTTTCCAAAATTCCCATTTTCCCATTTTCCCATCTTCCCATATAACGAAAAATAAATGTAATAAAAAAGATAATATATTGATATATAATAACTTATATGAAAACACCATTTCCCGTTGGGAAAATGGGAAAATGGGAAAATGGGAAAAATGTTGAGCAGCAATGCATGAAACCGACGGACGCGGGCAAACGCGTACTGAAGAGACAGAAACCAATGGTTTACGGTCAGCAAAACACCCACATATGCATGAAGACCCACAGGGTTATAATCGAGGAACAACGCAAAGTGACGGTGAAAAAACAACTTGTTACTGATGACAAATACACCGCATTTTTTTTGCCATTTCTCTTCATTGCATACAAATATTTTGTCAAAACCGACTTTTTCCATAACTTTGCACCTGTTTTCGCCCACCTGCGGCAATACACCGGAAACGGCAACATCTCAGCATACTTGCCTTCTGGCAGACCGACAAGGCACGCGAGACATGAATCAAGACAAATGATGTTATAGACAATATATGATATTCTTTATCAACGACAACATACGCAACGCACGGACAAATAAGACAAGGACACACGCCACAGGGCGCCCTGCCCTGTTACTTGCCCTGCTCATGATGGTCTGCGCCACAATGACGGCGGAAGCGCAGACCGTGACCGCCGACTCGCTTATCGCAAGGCAGATGAGGGAACATGGAGTGGAATTCTCCAACGACAACTCCGTGACGCTGCTTATGAGCGGACAGGAGAAATTCGACGACATGTTCAAAGCCATCCGCCAGGCAAGAAGCAGCGTACACCTGGAATACTTCAACTTCCGCAACGACTCCATAGCCTCGCTGCTCTTCGACATCCTCGCAGAGAAAGCCAGCCAGGGAGTGGAAGTAAGGGCGCTGTTCGACGGATTCGGAAACGACTCCAACAACCAGCCGCTGAAGAAAAGACATCTCGAGAAACTGCGCCAGAGGGGAGTCGACATCCACGAATTCGACCCGCTCCGCTTTCCGTGGGTAAACCACGTGTTCCACAGAGACCACCGCAAGATCGTGGTAATCGACGGAAAAGTGGCATACACCGGAGGAATGAACGTGGCAGACTACTACATCAAGGGCACCGACGTGGTGGGGAAATGGCGAGACATGCACTGCCGTATAGAGGGCGAAGAAGTGAACACGCTGCAGAAGATATTCGTGAGGATGTGGAAAAAAGTGACGGGAGAACAGATAGCCGGGGCGAAATACTACCGCGGCACCAGAAACGCCGACTACATCAGCGGACTGAAGCCCGACGACACACCGACACAGGGCCGCAAGATGGTGGGGATAATAAACCGCGAACCCAGGACGACGAACAGGATAATACGACAGTTCTACACCGACGCCATAAATGATGCGCAAGACAGCATAAAGCTCGTGAACCCGTATCTCACGCTGAACCGCACACTGAAAAAGGCCCTCAGACGGGCGGTGAAAAGAGGAGTGAAGGTGGAGATAATGGTTTCGTCGCACAGCGACATACCGCTCACACCAGACTGCGTGTTCTACAACGTGCACAAACTGATGAAACACGGAGTGGACGTGTGGATATACGAAGACGGATTCCACCACACCAAGATAATAATGGTGGACGGGAAATTCTGCACCGTGGGCAGCGCCAACCTCAACGCCCGGAGCCTCAACTTCGACTACGAGGAAAACGCCGTGATAATCGACCCGCACACCACACGCCAGCTCAACGACATGTTCGAGGCAGACAAGCTCTCGTCGTTCAAGCTCACCCCCGAAAGCTGGAACAGATGGAGAACGCCCTGGAAGAAATTCGTAGGATGGGTGGCACATCTGCTCACACCTTTCCTATAGCAAACACCATCATCAAGGAAATACCCCGTCAAATCCACAAATGAAAAAGAAATTCGAAATAAACGTGCCGGGAGGAGCGACCACAGTATTGCTCCACACCTGCTGCGCACCATGCTCAAGCGCCATCATAGAATGTCTGATGAAGAATGGCGTTACACCAGTGATATACTATTCAAACCCGAACATCTACCCGCTTGAAGAATATCTCATCAGAAAAAACGAATGCACCAGATACGCCGACTCGCTCGGACTTACAATCATCGACGACGACTACTGCCACGACGAATGGCTGGCACACGTGAAAGGACTGGAAAACGAACCTGAGAGAGGCAGACGCTGCAGACGCTGCTTCGAGATGAGACTCAGACGCACAGCCCGCTACGCCCACGAAAACGGCATCCCTGTGGTGACCACCACACTCGCCTCGTCGAGATGGAAAAGCCTGGAACAGATAAACGCCGCCGGACAATGGGCTGTGGAACCATACGACGACGTGGCATGGTGGGAACAGAACTGGCGCAAAGGAGGACTGAGCGAAAGGAGGCTGGAGATAATAAAACAATATGGCTTCTACAACCAGCAATACTGCGGATGCGAATTCAGCATGACACACGACAAAGACAAAGAACAAGCCACACAACAGCCATCGGGAAACTGACACACACCATATTGGCATATTTTTTGTACCTACCAAACAGTAAACGGACAGACAAAGGAATATCCATGCCTGGCCGCAAACCAAATGAACAAAACATGACAAACAAGTTTTCAGACGAAGTACTCGAAGTGCTCACATTCAGCAAAGAAGAAGCCGCACGGCTGGCAAGTCCAAATGTCATGCCCGAACATCTGCTGCTCGCCATACTGCGCCACAAAAGCGGAGCAGCATGCAGCATGATGCAAAGCATGAACGTGGACCTGAAAGACATGAAGCAGCAGCTGGAGCAGAACGTGGCGGCAGGAAACAACGACCATTCCACCAGCGACAGCATAGAGCTGAGCGAGCAGGCAAGCAACATACTGAAGCTTGCGATACTGCAGGCACGACTCATGGCAACGGAAACCGTGAGCGAGATGCACCTGCTGCTCGCCATACTCCACGACCCCAGAAACAACGGGGCAAAAAACATACTGGAAGAAAGAAAAATCACCTACGACCAAGTTATGGAATACTCAAAGAAACAGGCTGACAACATAACGAAAAACGGCATCGGAATGCAGGAGGAAGAAGAAGAAGACTTCATCGGCAGAACCGGAAGCCAGAACCGGAAACAGGGCGGAGGCTCAACAGCCACCGACACCAAGACCGGCGGTGACACGCCAATACTCGACAACTTCGGCACCGACCTCACACTGGCTGCCGAAGAAGGAAAACTCGACCCCATTGTGGGCAGAGAGAACGAGATAAACAGAGTGTGCGAAATACTTTGCCGCAGAAAGAAAAACAACCCGATACTCATCGGCGAACCAGGAGTGGGAAAAAGCGCCATAGTGGAAGGACTCGCCACGCTCATCGCCAAGAAACACACTTCGCCGGTGCTGTTCAACAAAAGAGTAATGACACTCGACCTGGGAGCACTCGTAGCAGGAACAAAATACCGCGGACAGTTTGAAGAAAGAGTGAAGGCACTGGTAAAGGAAATAGAAAACCACCCCAACATAATTGTGTTCATCGACGAAATCCACACACTCGTGGGAGCAGGATCGGCACCAGGCACCATGGACGCTGCAAACATGCTCAAACCGGCATTGGCAAGAGGCACCATACAGTGCATCGGAGCTACCACACTCGACGAATACCGCAAGTCGATAGAAAAAGACGGAGCGCTGGAGAGGAGATTCCAGAAGGTGATAGTGGAACAGACCACACCTGAGGAAACCATCGACATCCTCACAAACATAAAGGAAAGATACGAACACTACCACGCCGTGAGATACTCCGACGAGGCAATAAAGGCATGCGTGGCATACACTGACAGATACGTCACCGAAAGACAGTTCCCCGACAAGGCGATCGACGCACTCGACGAGGCAGGAGCCAAGGCACACCTGCAGAACGCACAAGTGCCGCAGGAAATCACAGAAACGGAAAAGGAAATAGCCGAGGTGGCGAGAAAGAAACAAAACGCAGTGAGAAACCAGAACTTCGAACTGGCGGCAAGCTTCCGCGACAAGCAGACGGAGCTGCAGCAGAAAATGAAGGAACTGGAACAGAAATACAAAGAAGGAAACTTCAACAACGTAGTCGACGTGACAGAAGACGACGTGGCGAGAGTGGTGTCGGTGATGGCAGGAATACCAGCCGAGAGAATCACCGAGACTGAGAGCGCACGCCTGCGCAATATGGGCGAAACGCTCAAAGGCGACGTGGTGGCACAAGACAGGGCGATAGAAAAGGTGGTGAAAGCCATCCAGCGCAACAGGATTGGACTGAGAGACCCCAACCACCCCATCGGAGCTTTCATGTTCCTCGGACCAACCGGAGTGGGAAAGACATATCTGGCAAAGAAACTTGCAGAAAACATCTTCGGCTCTGCCGACGCGCTGATACGCATCGACATGAGCGAATACAGCGAGAGCTTCAACACATCACGCCTCGTGGGAGCACCTCCAGGATACGTGGGCTACGACGAAGGAGGACAACTCACGGAGAGAGTGCGCCGACGCCCCTACTCCATCGTGCTGCTCGACGAAATCGAGAAAGCACACGGCAACGTGTTCAACATGCTGCTGCAGGTTCTGGATGAAGGAAGGCTTACCGACGGCAACGGAAGGCTTGTTGACTTCAGAAACACCATTATAATAATGACCAGCAATGCCGGAACACGACAGCTCAAAGAGTTCGGACACGGAGTGGGATTCAATGCAGGACGCCTATCTGCCGACATGCAGGAGAAAGACAAAGAATACGCACGCAGCATCATACAGAAGAGCCTCAGCAAGCAGTTCAGTCCCGAATTCCTCAACAGGCTCGACGAGATAATAACCTTCGACCAGCTCGATCTGGAAGCGATAAAGAAAATCATCGACATAGAACTCAGGTCGCTCACCCGTAGACTCACAGCTATGGGCTACGAAATATCCATCACCGACAAGGCGAAAGAACTCGTGGCAGAAAAAGGTTACGACGTGCAGTTCGGAGCAAGACCGCTCAAGAGAGCAATACAGACATACATCGAAGACGGGATATGCCAGATGATACTCAACGACGAGCTGAAACCAGGCACCACAATCGACATCGGAAAGGACCCTGACAAAGAAGAACTCACGTTCCAGATAAATTCCGAAAAGAATTAGGAGATTCCAAAAAAGATTGCTATCTTTGCAAAACGCAAGAAAAGAAAACAAAACATACTTTATATCACACACATTCTTATGTACAGAACAAACACGTGCGGAGAGCTGAGACTCTCCGATGCAGGAAAAAAGGTGACGCTCGCCGGATGGGTGCAGCGAAGCCGCAAGATGGGAGGAATGACATTCGTAGACCTGCGCGACAGATACGGCATCACACAGCTGGTCTTCAACGAAGAAGCTGACGCCGAGCTTTGCGCCCTCGCCAACAAACTCGGACGCGAGTACTGCATCCAGGTGGAAGGAACAGTGAACGAGAGACAGAGCAAAAACAACAAGATATCTACAGGCGACATCGAAATCATAGCCGACAAGCTCAACATCCTAAGCAAGAGCGCAACACCGCCGTTCACAATCGAGGACAATACAGACGGTGGAGACGACATCAGAATGAAATACCGCTATCTCGACCTCAGAAGACCATGCGTGCGCCACAACCTCGAACTGCGCCACCGCATGACCATACTCATAAGAAACTTCCTCGACAGCAAGGACTTCATCGAAGTGGAGACCCCTATACTCATCGGAAGCACACCTGAGGGAGCACGCGACTTCGTCGTGCCCTCGAGAATGAACCCAGGACAGTTCTACGCCCTGCCACAGAGCCCGCAGACACTGAAGCAGCTGCTCATGGTGAGCGGATTCGACAGATACTTCCAGATAGCGAAATGCTTCCGCGACGAAGACCTCAGAGCCGACAGACAGCCCGAATTCACACAGATAGACTGCGAGATGTCGTTCGTAGACCAAGACGATGTAATCGACCTCTTCGAGGATATGGCACGCCACATCTTTAAAGAAGTGCGCGGAGTGGAACTGCCGGCAAAGCTGCAGCAGATGACATGGCACGAAGCAATGAGACGCTTCGGAAGCGACAAGCCTGACCTCAGATTCGGAATGGAATTCGTGGAACTGATGGACGAGCTGAAAGGCACAGGAGAGTTCGCCGTGTTCAACGACGCTGAATACATCGGAGGAATATGCGCGCCAGGATGTGCAAGCTACACACGCAAACAGCTCGACCAGCTCGCCGACTTCGTGAAGAAACCACAAGTGGGAGCAAAGGGACTGGTATGGATAAAGGTGAACGAAGACGGAACGACAAAGAGCAGCATCGACAAGTTCTATACACCAGAAGTGTTCGCCAAAGTGGTGGAGAAAGCAGAAGCAAAGCCAGGCGACCTCATACTCATCCTCAGCGGTGACAAGGCAAACAAGACGAGAACACAGCTGTGCAGCCTACGACTCGAAATGGCAGACAGACTCGGACTGAAAGACAAAAACAAGTTCGAATGCCTCTGGATTGTCGACTTCCCACTCTTCGAATGGAGCGACGAGGAGCAGAGACTCATGGCTACGCACCATCCGTTCACAATGCCAAACCCTGACGACATACCACTGCTCGACGAGCATCCGGAGAGAGTGAGGGCAAAAGCATACGACTTCGTGTGCAACGGAATCGAAGTGGGAGGAGGAAGCCTCCGTATCCACGACGGACAGCTACAGGAGAAAATGTTCAAAATCTTAGGCTTCACACCCGAAAGGGCAATGGCACAGTTCGGATTCCTCATCAACGCATTCAAATACGGAGCACCACCTCACGCAGGACTCGCTTTCGGACTCGACCGATTCGTGTCAATCATGGCTGGACTCGACTCTATACGCGACTGCATAGCATTCCCGAAGAACAACAGCGGACGAGACGTAATGCTCGAAGCACCGTCGGAGCTGGATGACAAACAGTTGAAGGAATTGCAGATTTCCGTTGATGTAAATCAAGAAAACGCCGAATAGAGCCTACATAATGTAACTTTATCACCAAATAATGAAACAAAAGCAAAATAATGTAATAAAAAAACATTATATTTGCATCAGCTATTTATAAAGTAATGAGTCACAAAGACTTGTCAGGGATTTAAATTTTATCATTATGACAGAAAGAAAAGTTACAGAGAAGAAGGTTGCTGCAAAGCCAACAGCTAAGAAAACAACAAGAAGAACAGCCACCAAGAAGGTTGCTTCAACATTCATGATCGATGCAATGAGCGTAGGTTTCAAGGCTGGTGACGTTTATCAGACGCTGAAAGACGCTGAGAACGCACTGAGTGTGGAAGAAATCGCAAAGGCAGCAAATATCACGACAGAAGAAACTCTGCTCGGAATGGGATGGCTGCTCAAAGAAGGCAAGATCAAAGGAGAGGACAACAAATTTCTCTTGGCATAAGAAACTGCTCCGAAAGGAGAAAACCGTCAAGGGCAAAAATAAGACGAACAGAAGGGCTGGCGATATTGTAACATATCTCCAGTCCTTTTTTTACGATGATATGAGCTACGAACAGGAAATAAAAGAACTTCTATTCGAAGCAGGCAAAGAAGGATTGTCTGCAAAGAAAATCGCACGCCATATCTTCAACAAACACAACGGACTATTTGAAACTACTCCATACGACGAGGTTTATAAGGCTGTGCAATACTGCATAGCCAAAAACAACAAATCCGCAAAACCGTTCATAGAAAAGGCAGAACGATGGGGCTACTACAAACTCACCGAAAAATCAAGCCACGACACCCAGCTGCTGCTGCAATTCAAAGAAGGATACAACGAAGAACAAGAGGCAGAGAACGGGAAAGACGACCATGTATGCGAAGACCTCTCACTATCACTATTTTGAGTCAGAAACCTAAATTTCAAACAAATCAAACTATAAAAAAACTATAATACAACTATGAGAAGACAATATTTCCTAGGCATAGATCTTGGCAGCTCATCAGTAAAAGCATCGCTAGTAGACGCTGAAACAGGAAAATGCGCCGCCACGACTTTTTATCCGGAACATGAAGCACCAATCATCGCAGTGAAGAGCGGATGGGCAGAACAAGACACCGACATGTGGTGGGAAAACTGCAAACTATGCATCAAGAAAGTAAAGGAGATGGCAAATGCCAGCGCCGAAGACATAAAGGCTATCGGCATCTCGTATCAGATGCACGGACTGGTGTGTGTAGACAAAGACATGAAGGCGCTTCGACCGGCCATAATATGGTGTGACTCAAGGGCTGTGCCATACGGCGAGAGGGCTTTCAACGACCTCGGAGCCGACAGATGTCTGGGGCATCTGCTCAACTCTCCAGGCAATTTCACCGCAGCAAAACTGACATGGGTGAAGGAGAACGAACCGGAACTATTCTCCAAAATATACAAATTCATGCTGCCTGGCGACTTCATAGCCATGAAACTGAGCGGAACGATAAACACCACGACAAGCGGACTGAGCGAAGGAATACTATGGGACTTCAAAGAAAGGAAGACCGCAGACTTCGTGCTCGACTACTACGGAATAGACCGCAAACTGGTGGCTGACATAGTGCCTACATTCAGCGTACAATGCGAAGTGTCGGCAGAAGCAGCAGCCGAAACAGGACTGCAAGAAGGCACGCCAATAAGCTACAGAGCTGGTGACCAGCCAAACAACGCACTGAGCCTCAACGTGTTCAATCCTGGAGAAATAGCCTCAACGGCAGGCACATCAGGAGTGGTATATGGCGTATTGGGAAAAGTGGCATACGACAAGAAAAGCCGGGTAAACACCTTCGCACACGTGAACTACACAGCAGAGACGGACCGTCTCGGCGTGTTGCTCTGTATCAACGGAACTGGAATTCTCAACGCTTGGATAAGGCGCAACATCGCACCGGAAGGAATTTCATACACTGAGATGAACGATATGGCTGCCAACGTAGCAATAGGGTCTGAAGGCGTATCGGTAATCCCCTTTGGCAACGGAGCGGAAAGAGTGCTCGAAAACAGAGAGACAGGATGTTCCGTCAATGGTCTGAACTTCAACAAGCACACCAAAGCCCACATCATCCGAGCGGCACAGGAGGGCATAGTTTTCAGTTTCTGCTATGGAATGGAAATAATGAAAAAGATGGGCATGGACATCAGGAAAATTCATGCCGGCAGGGCAAACATGTTCCTCAGCCACGTCTTTCGCAATACGCTGGCCGGAGTGAGCGGAGCACAGATAGAGCTATACGAGACCGACGGCAGCGTGGGAGCAGCAAAGGGCGCAGGTATGGGTTGCGGATACTATAAGGACAACAATGAGGCTTTTACTTCGCTGGAAAAACTTGCTGTGATAAATCCCGACGAAAACCACCGCTCGGAATATCTCGAAGCCTATGCTGAATGGAAAGAGAAATTGGAAAAGATGCTTTAACCCAAATCGGTCATTAGGGCTTGCTTGTATTTTGGATTTTTAGAAGAGTTGATTTTGTTTGGCTTTTAATGAGTAATAGCGGGCTATTGCGAATTAAAAACAAGCAAAAGACGCCTTATAAGAGACAAAAGACTGCAAGCAGTTGTAAAATGTTACATTGAACGCCCTAATGACCGATTCGGGTTTAAGACAAGCCAACGTGTTTTTTAATATACAACAGAGCGTGTCAAGAGGAACTTCCCTTCCCATCTGACACACTCTGTTCGGATTTCAGAAAACGACATTCCGAAATTATTCTATGCCCATCAAGACTGCTAACACATCAGTATGCTGCACGGTATTTTCCCTCCTCCTTGTCTTCAAGCATACTTAGATAAGAAACATAGCGGCTCTCGGCGATATAATGCTCTTCTACAGCCTTGCGAACTGCACAGCCCGGCTCGTGGGTATGAGTGCAGTTGTTGAAGCGGCAGCCCTTTGAAAACTTGAATATCTCCTTGAAATATCCACAAATCTCCTCAGGCTCCATATTGAAAGTGCCAAATCCCTTGATGCCCGGTGTGTCAATCACCCAGCCGCCATCCGTCAGCGGAAGCATCTCGCTGAACGTAGTAGTGTGCATTCCCGTGTTGTGGGCGTCGGAAATCTCCGCCGTCCTCAGTTCCGCACCAGGCACAATGAAGTTGAGCATGGTGCTCTTCCCCACTCCACTGTTACCGCTGAAGAGTGTTATCTTGTCTTTCAGCAGCGGCAACAGGCGGTCCATGCCCTCTTTCGTTTCTGCCGACACTTTCAAACAGTCATAACCCACCGTTTCATACAGCGTAACCATCATGTCGAGATAGCGGCGCTCGTCGTCTTGCAACAGGTCCACCTTGTTGAACACAAGTGTCACCGGCACGGAATAAGCCTCGGCAGAGGCAAGGAAACGGTCGATGAAGGTGGTTGAAGTCTCAGGATATTTCACCGTCACGATGAGGAAAGCCTGATCCACGTTGGCTGCTATGATATGGCTCTGTTTTGAGAGGTTCGACGATTTGCGGATGATATAGTTGCGTCTGTCGCAGATGTTTGTTATGAAGGCTGTGCCTTCATGGTTGCGCACGATCTCCACACGGTCGCCAACGGCAACAGGATTGGTACTCCTGATGCCTTTCAGCCTGAAATTGCCCTTTATCTTGCAGTCAATGGTATTTCCGCCGTCAGTCAATACAGTGTACCAACTGCCAGTGTTCTTGATAACCAATCCTTCGGTGTCGCTCATCTATACTCTGTTTCGTTATACGGTCATGATCTCCTTGTTCTTGGCAGCAAGCAGGTCATCCACCTTCTTGATATACTTGTCGTGGATTTTCTGCAATTCAGCCTCAGCGTCCTTCTCATTGTCCTCAGAAAGTCCGTCCTTTATGGCTTTCTTCAGTTTGTCCTTGATGTCACTGCGAACATTGCGCACCTGTACCTTCACTTTCTCACCGATCTTGTTACACTGTTTGGCAAGTTCCTTGCGGCGCTCTTCTGTAGGCTGTGGAATGGCAAGGCGGATAATTTCACCGTTGTTCTCTGGCGTGATGCCCACCTCTGAATCCATGATTGCCTTCTCGATGTCTCTGATCTGTTTCTTGTCCCAAGGTTTGATGGCTATCGTTCTTGCGTCTGGCACAGAAACGCTTGCCACCTGGTTAAGAGGCACTTTTGAGCCGTATGACTCCACTCTCACGCAGTCGAGAATGGCAACGTTGGCACGTCCGGCACGGATGCGGTTCAACTCTTCCTCCAGATAGAGGGCTGCCATCTCCATTTTCTCTTCGCTGTCCTGCAGCGTCTGTTTTACGTCAATCATATTTTTCTGTTTTTTGTTTTTCTGAAAAATGTTTCTGCAAAAATAATCATAATATATGAAGTATGCAACGCCACGAACAGAAAATAGCGTCTGCATTGACACTTTCCCGACAGCGGCCACCATCCATATGACTTTCACTACAGCAGACAACTCATGTTTCGCATGCCGTTGACATTCTACTAGTTGACAAGTAAGCCAATGATTATATTATTTACATTTTCAACCCAAATCGGCCATTAGGGCTTGCTTGGATCTTGATTTTTTAGAATGATGGATTTTGTTTGGCTTTTAATGAGTAATAGCGAGCTATTGCGAATTAAAAACAAACAAAAGACGCCTTATAAAAAACAAAAGACTGCAAGCAGTTCTAAAATATTACATTGAACGGCCTAATGACCGTTTTGGGTTCAAGCATCCACAACAAGGAGCCTATCGCCTTCTACACGGAATTTCACATCCCGCCCTGCATAAGGCATTCCGTATGTCTTCGACGGATCGTTGTGGTAATGCGGACGCGGGTCGAGTTCGAGCACTTTCACAAGCGCCAGCAACTGTTCTTCTGTGAACAGCCTCCTGACATGAGAAGGCACGGTGACGCTGAGCCTGCGGATGGCATGGCTGTCAACAAAGCCACAACGGGCTTCGGGATGACAGTCAGAAAGGCTGACGTAGGGTTTGATGTCGAAAATCGGCGTACCGTCCATCAGGTCGGCACCTCTGACATAGAGCAGCGGACCGCCCTCTGCAGTATAGTCAACACGGGAAAGGCGCACCGACGACAATCCCATGGCATTAGGACGGAAGGGAGAACGGCTGGCGAAGACTCCCACCTTCTCGTTTCCGCCCAACAGCGGTGGTCTCACCAGAGGACTCGTGGCAGCATGTGGATTGGCAGAAAACTGCCATATTATCCACAAATAATCGAAGTCTTCTATCCCCCTCAGCATGTCTTTGTTTCTGAACTCCGACGCAAATTCTATCGTGCCCTCCAACTCGTCAACAAGTCCACTCTGTTTCGGTACCCCGAACTTGGAAGTAAACGGTGAATGAAAATATGCTATTTCTTTTAATATCATCGTGTTATGATTATGTTGCTATATATAATCTGAACATTATTCCACTGTCGTTATTTCCGGATTTTCCGCCTTCTGTTTACGCGTCATTTTCTTCACCACCTCACTGTAACTATGACGGATAAGCCGCTCTATCAGTGCATCATCAAGAAAGCCGTAAAGATTCAGCTGGTTCCAGTATTTCTTGTTCATGTGGAAGGCGCCTTCTATCTCTGTGTGGGCATCTCGCAGCTCTATAGCAAAGTCTGCATCACATTTCATCGACACCCATTCCGGACGGTCGAGGTCGAGCAACAGGAATATTTTTCCCAACACTCTGAACACGACGGTTGTATCGTCGAACGGCATGTCTTCTGTCACCAGCGGGAGCGACAGACAGTAGGTTCTTATGCTTTCAATATTCATTTTTTCTCCGTTATATTATCATCCGACATATGGGCAGGCAACAGAAATCATATATAGCAATGTGAAATACAGGTTGCAAAAAACCATAAGCCATTCAGAATTCACGACAATGAAAAGTCGATTCAATACACATATATAAAACAAAGATAGACAAAAATTAATAAACGCCACCAACTAAAACATATTTTAAAGATATAGCATCACTATTTTTTAGTACATTTGCATTTGTTACATTTTAATTCGTACTGACATGTCCATATTCAACCGTTTTTTCAAGATATCAAGAGCTGCTGGTAATGAGGATAATCATGCCAACGACAAAGCAACCGACAAGAGAAGACGGGACTCATGGCAATGGGACAAGACTAAGTATGCATTCATAGATACGGAAATAGGACTGAAGGACCATAAGATACACGACATAGGGGCAATAAGCCACAATGGAGCGATATTCCACGAAGCGTCCTCTAAAGAACTGGTGGATTTTCTCAAACGAGAAGACATACATTTCGTTTGTGGCCACAACATCGTAAACCACGATGCGAAATACCTGTTTGGATATTCATCCGCAAACGGTAGTCTAGCTGCTACCGTTACAGATGGCAGCAGACGATGGCTACTAGTAGACACTCTATATTTCTCACCTCTGCTCTTTCCCGAACGACCATACCACAGACTCGTGAAAGACGACAAGTTGCTTTGCGACGAACTAAACAACCCTGTAAACGACTGCATGAAAGCCCGCGAACTTTTGTATGACGAGGAAGCCCGCTGGAACTCGCTCTCACCCAAACGACAGAAGATTTTCGCCTCGCTGCTGAGAGACAGGAAAGAATTCGTCGGATTTCTCACGATGATGGGAGCACAAGGGCTATATACGGACACTGAAGAGCTGGCAGACATTATAAGAGAAGAATACGACGGAAAGATTTGCAGCAATGCTGAGATAAGGAATTTGGCCATATCCCAACCATGCGCAATGGCTTATGCCCTATCGCTGATAGACACTACTGACAGGCGCTCCATCACACCAGGCTGGGTGTTACACAATTTTCCAGAAGTGGAATACGTGATACGGAAACTACGACATTGCCGCTGCGAGAAGGGGTGCAGATACTGCAACGAGTCTCTCGACGTGGGCGCTGCACTGAAAGAAAACTTCGGATACGACAAATTCAGAAGCTACAATAACGAACCGCTACAGGAAAATGCCACCAGAGCAGCCGTTGACGGCAAGTCACTGCTGGCGATATTTCCTACAGGAGGCGGAAAATCCCTTACTTTCCAATTGCCGGCGCTGATGGCGGGAAAGGCTGTCCACGGACTCACCGTGGTAATATCCCCGCTACAGTCGCTTATGAAGGACCAGGTGGACAACCTCGCAAACAGGGGAATAACCGACGCCGTGACAATAAACGGTCTGCTCGACCCAATAAACAGGTCGCTGGCAATAGAGAGGGTGACAAACGGAGACGCCTCTCTGCTATATATCGCACCGGAGATGCTGCGGTCTAAGACTATAGAAAGAATACTCGGCGAGAGACACGTCACAAGATTTGTGATCGACGAAGCACACTGCTTCTCGGCATGGGGACAGGATTTCAGAGTGGACTATCAATATATCGGCAAGTTCATAAAAGAATACCAAAAGCGCAAGGGTGGCAAATTACAAATCCCGATATCATGCTTCACGGCAACGGCAAAGCAGAAAGTGGTGCAGGATATATGCGACTATTTCAAACACTGGCTCGGTGTTGAGCTACAACTGTTTGCCACCTCAGCAACAAGAACCAATCTTCGCTATTCAGTAATCCACGTGGACACCGAAAATGACAAATACAACAGACTTAGAACTCTTGTGAGAGAGTCTGAATGTCCCACGATAATTTATGTCTCCCGGACAAAACGCACCAGACAACTTGCTGAAAAGCTGACACGCGATGGTATCCCGGCACTGCCATACAACGGAAAGATGGACTCGGAGGAAAAGATACAAAACCAAGAGGCCTTTATGAACGACAGAGTGAGAACGATTGTCGCTACATCGGCATTTGGCATGGGAGTGGACAAAAGCGACGTGGGGCTGGTGGTACACTATGACATCTCTGACTCATTGGAAAACTATGTACAGGAGGCAGGACGGGCCGGCAGAGACCCGAACCTTAACGCCCGCTGCTTCGTGTTGTATAGCGACAACGACCTGGATAAGCATTTCATACTTTTAAACCAGACAAAGCTGAGCATCAGTGAAATACAGCAAGTATGGCAGGCCGTGAAAGATTTCACCAAACAACGTCAACATATATCCTGCTCAGCTCTAGAAATCGCACGCCAAGCCGGATGGGACGACTCTATAAACGACATTGAGACACGTGTACGCACTGCCCTTAACACACTGGAACAAAGCGGCTATATAGAGCGTGGCAACAACATTCCTCATGTGTATGCCACTGGTATTACGGTGAAAAACATGGACGAGGCAAGAAAAAGAATAACGGAATCGTCACTCTTCACTGAAAAGGAAAAGGATAATGTGGCAAGAATCATAAAATCTCTAATCTCGCAGAAAAACATCGCCAAAGCACAAGACAGTGAAGCTGAATCGAGAATTGACTATTTGGCAGACATATTAGGTCTGAGCAAGAAAGAGATAATATCTGCCGTGATAAGGATGAGACAGGAGGGAATACTCGCCGACACGCGAGACATGTCTGCATATATGAATGACATAGGCGACACACAGAAGAAGTCGAGAAACTTACTCGACAATTTTGCCAGACTCGAGAGATTCATCATCAGCCACATAACTGAAGAGCCGCTCCACTGTTCATACAAGCAGCTAAACGAAGAAGCCATAAACGAAGGGATTGACTCGTCATCAGAGAAAGTCTTACGCACACTGCTTTACTTCCTCGTGGTTAAGGGCTATACCCTCAAGAAACAAGACAAAGAAAAGAACATCATCATTACACGTCTGCATGACTTGGATTTCATGATAAAAAGATTTGAAAGAAGAATAAAAATCTGCCACTTTATCATTGATCGCCTCTATGCCATTGCCGAGAAAAACGAAAGGGAAAAGGAATCCAAACCGACAGAGGGTGGAAACACCGTTTCTGAAAAGAAAGCGGGAAAAGGGAGCGTACAGTTCTCCGTTATTGAAATGCTGGACGAATACAACAGAAGCACAGTCTCTGATCTGTTTACAGGAAACGGGAAAGTCCAACTGGAAGACGTTGAGGAAGCATTGCTGTATCTTTCAAAGACAGGGGCTTTGAAACTTGAGGGAGGATTTCTTGTCCTCTACAATGCCATGGACATCCACAGACTCAAGGAGATGCGCATGCGCTACAAAAAAGAAGACTACCAGGCGCTCAATGAATTCTACAAACAAAAAATGCAACAGATACATATCGTGGGCGAATATGCCAACCTGATGGTGAGAAACTATGATGCCGCACTGAAATACGTACAGGACTATTTCCAGATGGACTACCGCTTGTTTGTGGAGAAATACTTCAACGGCAAACGGAAGGAGGAACTGGAGCACAACCTCACGCCAATGAAATACAGACAACTGTTCGGCAATCTGTCGCTGAAGCAGAAAGAGATTATCAAAGACAGAGAATCCAAGTGCATAGTGGTGGCGGCAGGACCTGGAAGCGGGAAGACACGCGTGCTCGTTCATAAGCTGGCATCCCTGTTGCTACTCGAAGATGTAAAACACGAACAATTGCTCATGCTCACTTTCTCAAGAGCTGCAGCTACGGAATTCAAACAGAGACTGATGCAGCTGATAGGCAACGCTGCACACTTCGTTGAAATAAAGACTTTCCATTCGTACAGCTTCGACCTGCTCGGCAGAATCGGGAACCTTAATGACGCTGCCGATGTGGTGAAGAAAGCTGCCGATATGATAAGGTCTGGCGAAGTTGAGCCTAACAGGATACGCAAGACTGTGCTCGTAATCGACGAAGCACAGGACATGAGTGACGACGACTTCGCCCTGGTAGATGCATTGATGAGGGCCAACGAGGAGATGAGAGTCATCGCCGTTGGCGACGATGACCAAAACATATACGAATTCCGCGGTTCTAATTCGCATTATATGGAAGAACTTGGAAGGATGCAAGGCAGCAGATTCATAGAGATGACAGAAAACTACCGCTGTTCAGAACATGTAGTGGATGCCGTGAACGACTTCGCACCAAACATCAGCTACAGACTAAAGACTGCCCCCATCATCTCAATGAAAAAGGAGAAGGGAATGGTGAGCATCATTAAACATCCGCCTTTCTTCCAAGACAAGGAAAGCGGCGAAAAGAAAGCTGTATATATGTTTCTGCCTATCGTAAACGACATTCTGCAGAACAACAGACAGGGAAAGACCTGCATACTGACGCAAACGAACGAAGAGGCCGTGATAACCGTAGCACTGCTCCACGAAAATGGTCTGAATGCCAAACTGATTCAATCGATGGACGGATTGCGTTTTTGGAACATCGCCGAGGTGAGATATTTTGTGAAATGTATCGACCGGATGCAGAAAACCACACGGGCTCCTATCATTACAGAGGATATCTGGGAGGAAGCGAAATCGAAGACCTTACAAAAATACAGCACGAGCAACAGTCTGCCTTATCTGAAAAGATGCATCATGATGTTTGAACTGATGAACAAAGCGAAATACTACACCGATCTGAGAGATTTCCTATTTGAGTCATCCGTTGAAGACTTCTGTGATGTCTCCGATGCCGACATTGTGGTGAGCACCATCCACAAGGCTAAAGGACGAGAGTTTGACAACGTCATAATGCTTGTTGTCGAACCGGAACATTATACCGATGATATCATGCGCAGACTATATGTAGGAATGAGCAGAACCAAACTATCACTGACGATTCACACCAATGGAGAGATTTTCGATGACATACGTGCCGACAAACGGATATCAGACCCAATACATTATCCCATGCCTGACGAGATAGAATTGCAGTTGTCACACAAGGACGTAAACTTGGGAGCTTTCAAAGAACATAAGAAAACTATATTGTCACTGAGAAGTGGGGACACCCTCGCATACCACGATTATCATCTCAGTCTGCCCTCTACTGGAACTGACATCGGCTTACTCTCAATGAACATGCAGAAAAAAATGCTGCAATGGCAGATGAAAGGTTATCTGGTGACACGGGCCACCGTGCGCTTCGTTGTGGCATGGCGCCCCAAAGAGGCTGCAAACGATGAAAAAGAGTCGGCAATACTACTTATAGACTTGAAATTGAAACGTAATTCGCAACAAAGGAAAGTGGAATGAAAATGCTGAAATTCATTTCGTTCTTCTCTCGGTTTGCACTATCTTTGAATAAGACAGGCGGCACCTCGGAAGAAGAAATGAATGGATTCATTTCGTTCTTCTCTCGGTTTGCACTATCTTTGCAGAAAATATCATTATTAGAAAAAAAACGATGAGAAGACTTTTAACTACGATACCACTGACATTATTCATCTGCACTATGGCTATGGCGCAGATTTTTCATACAGACAGCTATAGCAGCATACCACCCAAAAGAGAGGTAAGGGCGGTATGGATGACGACAATCGGCGGACTGGACTGGCCCAAGACTTACGCTCATACTCCACGGACGATAGTGAAACAAAAACAGGAACTCACCGCATTGCTCGACCAACTGAAAAAGGCGAACATAAACACTATTCTGCTGCAGACAAGAATCAGAGGCACCGTGATTTATCCGTCTGCCTACGAGCCGTGGGACGGATGCGTATCGGGGAACCCAGGAATGTCGCCTGGCTACGACCCTCTTGCTTTCGCCATAGAAGAATGCCATAAAAGGGGGATGGAGATTCACGCTTGGGTGGTAACCATACCCGTGGGCAGACCAACGGGAACAGGATATAAAGCTCTGAAAAAGAAGCACCCGGAACTACTGATGAAGGTGGGCGACGAGATGTTCATGCGGCCAGAGAAGGCTGCCACGGCGACATATATCGCAAACATATGCAGGGAGATAGCGAAAAACTACGACATCGACGGAATACACCTCGACTACATAAGATATCCGGAGAACCTGAAGCTGAACATCTCCCGCCAGCAGGCTCGGGCTAACATCTCAAACATAGTGAAAAGCATCCACGATGCCGTGAAAGCAGAGAAGCCATGGCTGAAGATGAGCTGTTCGCCTATCGGCAAACGAAACGACCTGAACAGATACAGGAGCCGGGGATGGAACGCTGAGGAGAAAGGTTGTCAGGATGTGGAAAAATGGATGAAAGAGGGATGGATGGACCAGATATACCCCATGATGTATTTCAGAGGAGACAACTTCTTCCCCTTTGCTGCCGACTGGAAGGAGCGAAGCCACGGAAAGACGGTAAGCGCCGGACTGGGAATCTACTTCATGTCGCCACGCGAAGCCAACTGGCCCATCGATGACATAACGAGGGAGATGAATGTCTGCCGGCAGATGGGAATCGGAACAGCAATGTTCCGCAACAAATTCTTCACCGACAACACTAAAGGGATTTTCGACTTCACTGCCAACGAGATGTATTCCTACCCTGCCCTCGTGCCTGAAATGACATGGTATGAACATAAGGCACCGGAGGCTCCTACAGATCTGAGAATCAGCAAAGGAAACGGTGTCGACCACATTTCATGGAACAGACAACCTGCCGACGGAGACAACATATATTATAATGTATATGGCAGCGACGTAGCGCCGGTCGACATCACTGACTCAAGGAATATCATTGCAATGCGAGTGAAGAATCCAGGAGTGACTGTACCGGAATCTAACGTGTTCAGACATTATGCCGTGACGGCAATGGACAGATACGGAAAGGAGAGCGCTGCTCTGCAATCCGACTGTGACCTGTCTGCCGAAGAGGGATTGCAGCACGCCATGCTGATAAGAAACGACGGCAATCGACTGGCATTGCCTTCAAAACCGTCTACTCTCGATGCTCAGTACGTGATTTTCGAAACCGCCACTGGGGTGGTTTTAACTACAAAAGCGTACAACAAGGAGATTTCCGTCAAAGACATTCCTGACGGCATGTACATCGTACGCTCTCTATCAAAGAAGGGCAAGACGCACAGAATCTGCTGGGCTTTCATAAAGAGACTGACTTTAGAATAGTGGCAGATTCAATAATTGAAGGTAAGCGTTGGCTGAATTCTGAAAACAGAAATATGGATATTACAGCAGTTTAAGATATTACATAAAACGGCCTAATGCCCGATTGGGGTTAGAAGTCAATACTTTTATTTTATACATTCTATCAAGAATAAACATACTGCCCCAGAATACAGGAAAAGCGTTGGTTACCAAACAGGTCCAACGCTTTACATCCATTTACACTTAATCTTAAAATCTTATCAAAAGAATGTCATGTGTCAGCTGACAGAAACTTTGCGCACCACATTGCCCACTTTGACAATGTAGCATCCCTTGCGGAGATTCAGCTCATAAGTCTTGTCCACTCCGTCAACCTTTATCCGCTTGACAGGAGCTCCCGACACGTCGTAGATAGACAGAGTCTGACCATTAGCATTGGTAATACGCAATCGCGTCTGACCGTTACCGTCGGATATGACGCGAAGCGAAATGCCGCCCTTCTGGCCGTCATAGTCAGTCTCTATTATCTCAATAGCCGGATCGGCATGGGCTACCACCGGCATGCACATAAACCCTAAGGCAAAAATGATATAATAAATCTTCCTCATAATCGATAACGTTTTAATTTCTGCAAAAATACAATTTATTTCAAAATAAAACAAGCCTGAAAGACATATTTTTACATTACAACGATTAAAATACCCACAAATAATGATTTTTATGGCCAACGACATCATGGACAAATTATAATAATTACCTTTGCAACCATAAACAATATCACGACAAATGACTGATTTCATCATTGAAGAGGAAACAAGAAAAAGGATTATGTATCTCGCGGAGAAATACGAGACAAAGGATTTCCTGCCTGCCGACCCGAGTTCGTTCATGCACAAAGTGGAGGGCAAGGCAAACAGGGAAGCTATGGCTTTCATCGCTTCATGCCTTAGCTATGGATCGAGGAAACAGTTCTTTCCGAAGATACAGTTTCTGCTCGATGACGCAAGAGGTGATGTTGGCCATTGGGTGCGCCACGGCGGATGGAAAACCTGTCTTCCCGACTCCACCGACTGCTATTACCGGCTGTACACCTGTCACGACATGTGCTGTCTGCTATCGGCATATCAAACGATGCTGACTGAATACGGAAGCATGAAGGAATACGTAAGGAGGAATGCATCCACGGGGTTAGAGGCGGTTGACGCCATCTGCCGCTTCTTCTCTGTCTATGGAGCAAGCAAGATTGTCCCTAAAAACACATCGTCGGCCTGCAAACGGGTGTGTATGTTCCTGCGATGGATGGTGCGCACGGACTCACCCGTAGACCTTGGCCTGTGGGCTGACATCATAGACCGCCGCAGTCTTATCATGCCGCTCGACACGCATGTGGTGCAGGAGGCACAACGCATGAATCTGCTGCAGAGCCGCACGGCATCAATGACCACCGCCCGCCGGCTTACAGACACCATGCTCAAGATATTCCCCGACGACCCGCTAAAAGGCGACTTCGCCCTATTCGGACTGGGAGTGGACGAAGGAAATGAATCCTGACCGAGCGGATAAGGCATAGCATATCCTTTACGTAAAATTTACGTTGACTTTCCTATCCATCTATTATGCAATACCCAGGTTTTAGAAAGTACGCTTTATTAAACGTACGTTACACGTTCACATACAGGAATATTAATTTAGAAACGGCTACCCAATGATTGTATTGCGCCGACAATTATAAAATTAGCATATCTCTACATGTGGTCGATTGTTATGATTCAAAAGATGTATATTATTTAGAGCGAATCACAAGAGAGAGTCTACAACATTCGTCTTATACCACACAGCCGCCTGCGCCATCGTGTCCTTTAGGTCATTGATAATCTGCATGTGGTTGTCTTGGGTGATAGTAATATGCCGCTCGGGGTGTTGCCCGTCATGGTCGCCGCTCGTCAGATGGATAATACAGAATGTGCGGTCGGTATCGTGGTGAGCCACCATTCCCCGCTCCTTCAGAATTGCCATCGTACTCTCAAAATCAGCCGGAGTAGTAGGCACCACCTGCAACACGCTCCAAGGATATTCCTGTGCCGTAAGGAGCGTGTGTCCTTGCTGCTGACTGAGTTGGAAGGAATGAACTGTCTTTGATGTTATCATACATTTTAATTTTTTTCGTGCTACAAAGTTACTGCTTTTCTATCTAAAATGTTTCTTCAAGGATATTATTATTATTCAAGCTTCTGATTTAGGAAAAGACATTACCGCCCCCAATGACCGATTGAGGGTAAAGTCAAAGCAGACAACAAACACGCTTTTTATTCTGTCTAACCCTATAGTTTTCGTATCATATCTATATGACTTACGCATCGTATCTATATGACTTACGCCAGTACTCTTACGGAAATTACTGCAGTACTTACGTAAGAGTACTACAGTACTTGGCGGAGAGTACCGGAACAAATTACAACCTCTGGATAAAATTCTGACGCCCGGAAGCGAGAAAGATTCCCCACTTCGCTCGATTAATCGTATTTTATGCTATATTTGCATAACACTTAGCTGCACTCGGCAAATTGAGAGTAAACTCTCTTTGCACTCGTTTGCAAAGTATTTGCACAATATAATGGAGGCAACGAAATTCAGAATGACAACGTACATTATGGAAATGTTTTCCGAACGTACTTATTTGTTGACTTTGAGAAATTCGGTAACTTTCCATTTGGGAATGGCTTAAGAAGCCGATAAAGATCATTTAAATATATATGGCGACAAAGGAAAATAAAGATAAAAGGAAAAGAAAAGCTACCGGCAAGAAGAAAGCCAAGGTTTCGCATATCATAAAGCCTGACAACCTTTCGATGGAAGAATGGCAGGTAAAGCTCAGAAGACAAATCGCTGAACCTGCCAAGCTAAAGATACGCTGTGTAGACGATGAGCTATGCCCCGGAGAATATCTCGTGGACAATCCTCTGACTGCAAATGAATACAAGGTGGTATACCGAGGTGCTAACAGCGAATGGAACTATTGCTCCTGCTGGGACTTCAAGACATCAAGGCTGGGAACATGCAAGCACATTGAAGCTGTGAAAAAATGGCTGAGGACGAGAAAGGAATATCGAGTTCACAGAGAGATTCCGCCATACACGTCGGTCTATCTTTCATACAGGGGAGAACGGTGCGTGAAGATACGCATCGGAGCGGACAACAAGGAAGAATATGAGAAGCTGGCAAAGGATTATTTCGACGAGGACTCTGTGTTGAAGGAGTCTGCCTTCTACACCTTCGGCGACTTCCTGAACCAGGCAAAGAGAATCAGCGACACATTCAGATGCTATAAAGATGCGACTGACTTCATACTTGACTTCAGGGCGAGAAAGGCAAGGAAGGATATCGTGGCGACTTACGGCGACGAAGAGCTTGACGCTCTGCTCAATGCCAATCTTTATCCCTATCAGAAAGAGGGAATACGCTTCGCAGCAAGAGCCGGCAAGGCTATTATCGCCGACGAGATGGGACTGGGCAAGACCATTCAGGCTATCGGAACTGCCGAACTGCTGAGGAAAGAGGGACTCATAGAGTCTGTACTCATACTCTGCCCCACTTCACTGAAATACCAATGGAGAAGCGAAATAAAGAAATTCACGGATGCTGACGTATACGTGATTGAAGGCGGACACTTGAAAAGGAAAGAGGCATACTGCCGTAAGGAGACATACAAGATTGTGTCGTACAACAGCGCATGCAACGACATCAGGATTCTCGGAAAACTACAGACCGACATGCTCATCATGGACGAGGTGCAACGGTTGAAGAACTGGAATACACAGATTTCGAGGGCGGCAAGGAAAATAGAATCCGACTATGCCGTCATCCTGTCTGGCACGCCGTTGGAGAACAAGCTCGACGAACTGTATTCCATAGTAGAGTTTGCAGACAACTTCCGACTCGCACCGTATTACAAGTTCAAGGAAGAACATATCGTGAGCGACGAGACTGGCAAGATATTAGGTTACAAGGGACTGAACAATATAGGAAAACAACTGAGCGACATTCTTATCAGACGGCGCAAGAAGGACGTGAAGCTGCAGATGCCAAGCAGGATTGACAAGAACCTCTTCGTGCCTATGACGAAAGAACAGATGGGTATGCACTCCGAATGGCAGCACCAGGTGAGTATGCTTGTCATGAAATGGCAGAAGCATCACTTCCTGTCGGAGAAAGACCGCAACAGGCTCCTGCTCCATCTTTCACAGATGAGAATGGTATGCGACAGCAGCTATATCCTGGACCAGAAGACGAGATACGACACCAAGGTGGACGAATGTATCAACCTCATCAGCGACATCGTTTGCGAGGAGGGAGAAAAGGTGGTGGTGTTCAGTCAATGGGAGCGGATGACCCGACTTGTGGCTAAGGAACTGAGAAAGAAAGGCATAGGCTTTGAGTATCTGCATGGAGGAGTGCCATCGGAAAAGAGGAAGGATATGGTGGACAACTTCACGAACAATGCCGAAAGTCGCGTTTTCCTTTCCACCGATGCTGGAAGCACAGGACTGAATCTTCAGGTTGCAGCCACTATAATCAACATCGACCTGCCATGGAATCCGGCTGTACTTGAGCAGCGCATCGGACGCATATACAGGTTGGGACAACAAAGCAACATACAGGTCATCAACCTTGTAGCACCCCATTCCATCGAGGAAACGATGGTGGGCAAGCTGAGGTTCAAGACATCCATGTTTGAAGGAGTGCTCGACAACGGAGAGGATTCCATCTTTGCCGACGACAACAAATTCGGCAAAATCATGGAGACTGTCAGCAGCTTCGTATCAGAGGAGGAAAACAACACGCCGGATGAGAATGAGAACAACACAACCTCCACGGCAGAAGCTATTGTCGCAGCAGAAGAAAATGAGGAAGCCGCAAAAGGAAACAACACGACACCTGAAGAGGACTATAACACAGAAGGCATGCCGCATAACGCAGAATACTTGTCTGACGGAAACGAAACAGACGACAGACAGACTGCCATGAACGAAACCTTTGACAACGAGCCAAACAAATCCCACAAAAAGGCACATCCTAAAGAACTTGTGGAGCAAGGAATATCGTTCCTCTCCGGATTGGCAAAGACTCTGAAATCTCCCGAAGCCACTGCTGCCCTCGTTGACTCCATAACGGAGAAAAACGAAAAGACTGAAGAGACTTCGATTAAGATTCCTGTTGAAAGCAAGGAAACAGTAAAGAATCTGCTCAACTTGATTGGCAAGCTGTTTGCCCAATAACTTCTATCATCCGAAATCGGTCGTTAGCTATAGCTTGGAAAAGCAAAATAATATCTTTAATCTTGCTTTTCCAAGTTTTTTATATTACTTTTGCAACAGATAATATATTAGCTTTATATATCACAATATGGAAGAAACAAACAATATATTAGCTATACTCGACAATTACATTCATAACAATCCTGACGAGATAGCACACGACATGGCAAATGATTTCAGAAAGCGACGCATAGAGAAGAATCTCACGAGAGAACAAGTTGCCGAAGAGTCGGGCGTTGCCGTGAGCAACATAATCAGGTTTGAACAGAAGGGACTGATATCGCTAAAGAATCTTATATCCATAGCCATGACTCTCGGCTATACACACGAGATTAAAAACATCTTCTCCGAACCGAAATATCAGACAATGGAGGAACTGCAACAGATAAAACGAAACCAGAACAAAAAGAAAGCATACAGGAATGGAAAAGATTGACTCGCTGACAGTAAAATATCACGACAGGAATGTAGGAACCCTAACACTTTCTGCAGACAGAAAGACATGTGTCTTTGAATACGACAAGACTTGGCTTCTCGACGGATTCAGTATCTCACCACTGGAGCTGCCACTGAAAAACAGACTTTTTACAGCAAAGCACAATCCGTTTGGTGGTAATTTTGGTGTTTTCGAAGACAGTCTGCCGGACGGCTACGGACGCTATCTCATGCACAAAACCTTATTAAGACAAGGAATAAATGATTTCAATCTCTCTGTTTTGGACAGACTAAGTTTAGTTGGAAAGAACGGAATGGGTGCGCTGACATACGAACCTACAACAACAATTGAGAATGATGAAGAGATAACGGATTGGGACCTGCTACAGGAAAAAGCCCTCGAAGTATTAAGGGAGCAGCAGGATACAGATGCCGGACTTTTACTTTATAACAGCGGAAACAGCGGCGGATGCAGACCAAAAGCTATCTTCAGCGACAAAGACGGACATTGGCTGATAAAATTCCGACACACTTACGACCCACAAGATATGGGTCAGACTGAATTTTTATACAACGAAACGGCAAAGCGCTGCGCAATATCGGTGCCAGATTTCCGACTTGTTGACGGCAGGTATTTTGCCTCACGGCGTTTTGATTTGACCGACAACGGCGAAAAGATTCATACCGCCACAGCCGGAGGTCTGCTTTGCATTTCACTCTCAGCTCCTGTGCTTGACTACATCAATCTTCTGGCACTCACCGGCTATCTGACTCAATCCAAGGAGGATGTTGAAGAATTGTACCGACGTATGGTATTCAACTATCTCACGGAGAACAAAGATGACCACTGCAAAAACTTCAGTTTCTTCGTCAGTTACGACACCCTAAAGAAATGGCAATGGCATCTCGCTCCGGCATACGACTTGACACATTGTTCCGAAGGATACAATGGCGAACACGCCACGTCGGTCAACAATACAGGCCGCCCCACCCTCTCCGACTTTATTGCCGTGGGCATAAAAAACAAGATATCACGCAAGCGCTGCATCGAGATATTTGAAGAGGTAAGGGAAAATTGTGGGGAATTGCTGTATTGTGATATTGAGGAGAAATAGAAAGTTGCCTGATTTCTATGCGAAAGTTGCCTAATTCCTTGGAGAAATCAGGCAACTTTCCATTAATCATCCATATCTATTCTTGAAAAAGTTGGCTTTACAATCGTATCTTTCACATCCTCCCCAGCTTCCCAAAGATCCCAATTAAAATAATGAACAAGCACGGTGCCTTTTGCCAGCCCAGGTTCAGCAACCTCAAATCCTGATTGCCGAAACATTCCACATGTATTCAAATAATCACCATCAATCAAGTTTCTCCACTCACCGTTACGAAGAGTAAAAATACTATAGTATCGCCATTGGCTGCAATCCCAAGTATCAAGATACCCGACCTCACATGTACCATTACCATCTAAATCCCCCTCATTTACCAATTTTGGAGGAGCATAATTAATACCATCGATTTCTATTTTGGGAATGTTTTTATTTGGAGATGCAATGTAATACCTACAGCCATGCCCAATAGACAACAAACCAAAGTCTTCCACGACTTTTTCTACATACAAGATGTCTATCCCCTTGCCTGTAAAATTGCCCACAATGGCATCTTGCTCATCATGAGCGTCTATAGTTTGAATAGAGCGCCAAGACTCATCTTCTTTGAGCCATGCTTTGATCCATGGGTTCTCTTTTATAGAAGTTTTGTTACCATTGCAAGCAAATAAAAATATCAAAAGAAAAAACGGAACAAGATATTTCATAATTCTAATCTTTTACGGTTAATATTGTATCAGCAAAGGCTATCATCAACGATATGATTATTGCTATTGTAATGACAATGCCAGAATAAAAACATATCTTTGCCAACATATTTTCTCGTTTGAATAATGCCGCCCCAAAAAACAACACAATTATCAAAGGCATCAATATTACAAAAAGCACTACATTAGCAGTACCGTATGTCACGCCCCAATTATTTGCCAACACCGTCATTACCGCTATGCATAAGTTGCAAAAAAGATCAAAGTCATTTTTCACGACGCAAGGGTCTGAAATCAGAGCGGACAAAAACATATTACTCATTTTTACTATCATGCTTCATTATTTGATTTCAACAAAAAAAACAGTTCCATAGCAATCCAAAAGACAGGAGTTAGTTGACTTTTATTATACAAGAACTACTCACGTTGCTTAAATCCTATATGAAAGTTACCTAATGACTTGGAGAAATTAGACAACGTATTTTCTTATAAGCTAATCAGAGAGGGTAAGACAAAACTTTATAAATCAGATACATTCTTAATCATTACCAACATACCATCTAACAACTCTACTGAATTTGAATAAAAATTCACCTTTTTAGGATCAAATACTTTACGCATAATATCATCATTATATAAAGCAGTAGTCATTTCATCTTTCTTATTTGCTAATTCTAACGTTTCTTTTTTAGATAAGGCTTCAGTTATTTTCAAATTCTTGTAAGTGTGACTCACATTAATTATTTTTTCAACTTTATTTCTTAAACCACCACTTATCATATAATATCCATTAATTCTAATATCAAATTCTTTGCATTCATTTAGAATTTCTTCAAAATAAGAATCTAACAACCCTTTTTGGTATAATACAAGATGTATTATATTATTATCATCAAGCTCTATTTTAAATTTTCTGGAAACAACAGGAAATTCATACTCACCATATCCTGATTCATCGTGAATTAAAACTTTTAGGGTTATCAGATGTGGAAGCTCAAGCAAATCTTCATCCGAACCACAAAATCTAGCTTTATACATAATTTCGTCATCACACATACCCCAAGTAGCAGTAATTGTTGATTTAAATGTGTTTATCCAGTTTTCAAAGTCTATTTTGCTATATATCTTACTTATTCGTCTTTCTATAGCAAAATAGCATCGCCCATTTATATTTACAATTTTGCTATTACAAAGATGTTTAGATTTATTATAATATTCAGATATTTTATATGCTAATATGTCAAATATATCGTATGAAAAAGATTCTGTCAGTACATCATCAAAATATTTTATGTGGACATAATTTTGAAAATCTAACATTATATCATACTTTTCATTGTCAATCAACTGACTTAACAATGGTGGGGAATAAATGTACGCATCGGTATAAGTAGGCAAGTCCTCAATGAAATGTTGTTCAGAAAAATAATCGACATAGCATTCTACCAATTCATCTATAGCTATATTATCATTATTTGATTTCGGAATAATACTTATTGGAGATACACCATCACCCCAATAACAGCAATATTCACTCTCTTCATATATTTTTATCCACTTTTTTATTACTTCTATCAACTGTCCCTTTAAATCCATGTCTACAATAATATATTATAAATGACATTGAAAACGATGATTATTTACACAAGCTGTCGCATCGGTATCTGAATGAACAATACCCGAGTGTATAATATCAACAATCAATTGACATCTAAATGTACCATCTGGTAGATTGGGATCTTTAATTTTATTTATACACTCTCCACAAAATCTCAATCCTATATTTTTTTCTTTGTTCATATATAAAGAATATTATAATTTAAAAATTAGAAAAGACAATATCATGTACACATCCCAGGACATTTACAGCTCCTCTCTGTTCTTTACGTCGACATTAAAAGTTGCGAAGTTTCGGTCAGCAAGAACAAAGCGCAAGAGTAAACGCCTTTTCCGTATTGTCGTTTCACGAAAGGGAAAGGAAGTAGCGATTATTCTCTCCTGCTCCCCACCCCACTCTGTGATGTGGCAAATTTACTGAATTATTTCAGAAACCGCAAACATTTAAATAAAAGAACTCATGCTCGGCAATTTGAAAGTAAACTTTCATTGCTCTCGCTTAATCGTTTCTTTCAAGCACAACCTTTCAGTCGTTCCTGTAAATTCTTGCGGCAAAGGTAAGGAAACTAAACTAACGAAGCAAAGAATTTGACTTCGCAAGGCTTGCGGAAATATTATTTCTTACATTTGTATAAGACTCTATAGCTTTTGCTTTTTGTTGTATTTTTTGAGCTGCTCTACGTGTCTGTTCCCTTTGCATTTGCTCTGACCTTAATTCTTTATAAGCATTAGGCATAATACTCTCCATTAACGGACTTATCATACCACCCTGTCCATAATGAAAATAATTCCTCAGCCGTGCCTCATGTCTCCGCTTGTCATATTCCATCTTGCCCGTATTATTATTTCGATACATCACCCTCGACTCTTGCCTCATCTCGTTAAGGTCACCTTTTGCAACAGCCCGCAGAAGTTTAGGGAAACCACCGAGAGAACCAACTTGATAACGGATGTCTGCCAATCCTTCTTTTATCTGAGGGGAAACAGTATCCGGATAATTCGTATATCGTCTCAAGGCGGTATCTACCTTTCTTAAATGTTCATTAGCTCGCTTATAAAGCTCTTGATTCATACGCTGAGGAGTAAGTCCACGCTGTGCCTCTTTCCTGAAAGCAGCCGTTTGTTTAGACATATCAATACCTGCACCAATATCTGTATTACCATTAGCTGTTACAAACGGATAATACAGACCATTAACAAAGCCACGACGTTGAGGATTTTCAAACTGCCACAAATTTTTAACTACCCTTTGAGGGTTAGGTCTTGGTTTAGACAGAAGGACTTTTCGGCCGTCTAAAGTATACTTATAGACCTTACCGTCAACTAACCTCATTATCCCAGAAAAAGGGATTGTAGAATTGCCAATAAAATATTGGCGATTCCTCTTTACGATAATTTTTTTTGTCATAATCATTAAGATTTAGTTTATTCTACAGGGGAAAGATCAACACCATTAAGCCTATCAGCACGAGGACCTATCCATTTATGCTGAACAGAATCATAATAATCTTGTTCTGCAGAATCATCTATAGCGATATCTACAGAATCCCAATTAAGGGTATCTAAACCACTTGTTGAAACTCTCTCTACTTTATCATTAAACTCACAAGCAGTAATTGCAAGTGAGCAAATGAATATTAAAAGCAATTTTTTCATTTTTTGTTTTATTATATTTACCCTCTCAGTCATAATTGAGGATTAAACATATGACGGTGTTATGACCACCGACTCCTGTAATAAGGAGATTCTGCAACTCCACCTGCTAAAATACAGTTAACTGGTGCTTTAAGTTCAGATTTAGAGCATCATTGCCTTTAACATCATCTTAAGCACAAGGCTTATTAGCAAGATAATTAGCTGCTCAAACTTGAGAACTTTATCAAAAGTTGTTGACTGATACAAATATATAAATTGCGAATTATAAACCAAAGAATTTAAAAAGAAAAATAAAAGATTCTGACTCCACAAGGCTTGCGGAAATTAATTTTACTACACTCATGCATATCAATACAAATAAATGTTGTAACTTAGCCACAAGATTCAAACAACATACATTAAATAGATATGGCTCATCAAATTTTCAGAATAAAGAAAGCATTTACAGTAAAAGACGCTCCAGAGATTATGAAACAGAACTGTTTGATTTTCATGGAGAGCGGTCATAACAGGGTGGCTAACAATATAATACAAAGGAATGAAGGTTACATCAGAGAAAAGATGAGCCATATGGTAGAAAAGCAATTTGGAGAATATGGCATAAAGGAACCGGCACAATTCATATATATGCCTGAACTCGCACAGGAAAGGGAGAAGAAAATCAGATACTACGCTCCGGCATATAACATATTAGCACCGGTTCCAGCATTACCGACCAATGCACTTGCCATGTTTCTTAACTACGGAAACATTTCACCTTGCTTCTTCAGATACGAGGGATGGACAAAAGATAAAGACAATAACAGTATAAATCCCGTATTTTCCATTTACTTCTTCTGTTGCGACACTATGGAAGATGGTCCCGCAATGATTGACCACCTGTTTTCGATATATGATGATATAGACAAGAAGAAAAGAGAAGAGGAAAAGAGACTGGCAGAAATAGAAGAACAAATGGCCTTTGCATGCAATAGTCGCGAAGATAGTGGGGATAGATTTTGTCGCATTCCAGATAACCCTTCACTTGCAGCTTTTCTTTCATTTAACGCGGACACAACTGCTGACGAGAGATTCGATTATGATACGCAACAGCTAATGAAAGAAGTCAGGGAGAAAATAAATCAACTACGTCTCAATGGTGTGGACGAATGGATTATCCAACAGCTTGCCCTGCCTCATAACAGGCTCAGCAGACTTGTCGTGACGAAAGACTTTAAAATTATCCTGCCTGACTACAACTATATGGAAATTAAGATGGAACCGATTGTAAAATCTGTCTTTCTGTTGTTCTTGGAAAACGAAGACGGAATTCCTTTCAAATGTCTTTCCGACTACAGAGAGCGACTTACTACTATATATAATAAGGTGAAGGAATATACAAACGACGGTACAAGGCTCTCTGCTGACAGGGTGTGGCAGACAATCTATAACCTGACCAACCCTCTATCAAACTCCATAAACGAAAAATGTACAAGAATCAAAGAGGCTTTCCTTTCACAGTTTGACGAACATCTCGCCAACTATTATTATATAACGGGGAAGCGTGGGGAAGCAAAGAAAATCGCTCTACCAAGAAAATTGATTGAAAAACAATGCGAATTGTAATATTCGATTGACAACACTACAAAACACAGAAAATGCCACCTTAGCTTCAACTGCTAAAGTGGCATATTTATTTGGAATCGCTTGATTTATTCTATAACAACGAGTGGAGTATCCTCCATCACGCTCTCACCGACCTGAACAAGAACGGCGGTCACCTTGCCAGCCTTCTCTGCCTCAAGGTTGTTTGCCATCTTCATTGCCTCAAGTACGACAACGGTATCACCAACAGCAACTTCGTCGCCAACAGCAACGTTGATCTCTCTTACTACTCCAGGCAGTGGTGCCTTCAGAGCATTGTTGGTGTTCACTGTTGCAGCAGAAGCTGAAGAAGACTCTGCCGCAGGCTGTGGCTGAGCAACAGGCTTTACTACAACCTTCTTCTTCTCTGGCTCTGGCTCCTTCTCCATCTCAACACTATAGTTCTCGCCATTTACAGCGACGGTGGCAATATTCTCAACGATGTCAACAATCTGGACATCATACTTGTTGCCATTGATAGTATATTTGTATTCTTTCATCTCTGTGTAATTATTTTTGAGGTTTGTTAGTCATGCGCAGCAGATGAGACTCCCAATCAGAGTGTCTCTCCTTGATTGTGATAATGCCCGGCTCCTTGTCATGCACATTGTTTCCTTTGAACTCATGCAATGCCAAAGCTATCGCCGCATATACCTCATTATTTGTTTTTCCCATACTATATACTCTATTTGTATTTATCCGCCACGGAAACATAACAGCTCCGTGGCAGATAAAGATTTCAAATTACATAGGAATATTTCCGTGCTTCTTAGCTGGCAGGTTGTCACGCTTAGTAGCAAGCTGAGCCAAACCGCGGCAGATGCGGAAACGAGTGTTGCGAGGCTCAATCACATCATCAATGTAGCCATACTTGGCTGCCTGATATGGATTTGCGAACATCTCGGTGTACTCCTCTTCCTTCTCTGCGAGGAATGCCTTAGGATCCTCATGAGTCTTTGCCTCCTTGGCACAAAGCACAGAAACGGCACCGCTAGCACCCATAACAGCAATCTCAGCTGATGGCCATGCGTAGTTAAGGTCTGTACGGAGCTGCTTGCAACCCATAACGATGTGGCTACCACCGTAGCTCTTACGCAATGTAACGGTAATCTTTGGCACTGTAGCCTCTCCATAAGCATAAAGCAACTTTGCTCCGTGGAGGATAACAGCATTGTACTCCTGACCTGTACCTGGCAAGAATCCTGGCACGTCAACGAGGCTGACGATTGGAATATTGAAAGCGTCGCAGAAACGAACGAAACGAGCACCCTTGCGGCTTGCATTAACGTCAAGTACACCTGCATAGCATGATGGCTGGTTGGCTACGACACCAACGCTCTGTCCGTTGAAGCGGGCGAAACCAACGATAATGTTCTTTGCGAACTTAGGCTGAACCTCAAAAAATTCGCCATTGTCAACAATTGCTCCGATAACCTTATACATGTCGTATGCCATGTTAGGATCGTCAGGAATGATGTCGTTGAGAGAATCCTCCATACGGTTGATAGGATCTGTGCACTCCTTACGTGGGGCCTCCTCCATATTGTTAGAAGGAATGTAGCTCAAGAGTGTCTTGATCATCTCCATAGCCTCTTCCTCTGTAGCTGCTGTGAAGTGAGTCACACCACTCTTTGTAGAGTGTACGCTTGCACCACCGAGGTGCTCCTGATCGATATCCTCACCCGTAACAGTCTTCACAACCTTAGGACCAGTCAAGAACATGTATGATGTGTTCTCCATCATAAGAGTGAAGTCAGTCAATGCTGGAGAATAAACAGAACCTCCGGCACAAGGACCGAAGATACCACTAATCTGTGGAATTACACCTGAAGCAAGGATGTTACGCTCGAAAATCTCAGCATATCCTGCCAATGCGTTGATTCCCTCCTGGATACGTGCGCCACCGGAGTCGTTGATACCTATTACCGGTGCACCCATCTTCATACCCATATCCATGACCTTGCAGATCTTCTGAGCCATAGTCTCTGAGAGAGATCCACCATTTACGGTGAAGTCCTGAGCGAAGATGTATACGAGACGACCATCGATAGTTCCGCTTCCGGCTACAACACCGTCACCGAGGAACTGCTTCTTCTCCATACCGAAATTGGTACAACGATGAAGCTTGAACATGTCAAACTCCTCAAAGCTGCCCTCATCAAGGAGCATGTCGATGCGCTCACGCGCTGTATATTTTCCACGAGCGTGCTGCTTCTCGATAGCTTTCTCTCCGCCACCCAAGCGAGCTTCTTCACGCTTAGCGATCAATTGCTTGATTTTCTCTAATTGCTTACTCATAATTAATTTATAATTATTAAAAAACTGTTCTTTACCTTTTTAGTGCTCGCACAATTCTGTGAGAATTCCGCATGTTGATTTAGGATGCAAGAAAGCGATATTCAAGTTCTCAGCTCCCTTACGAGGAGCCTTGTCGATAAGACGTACTCCCTTTCCATCACACTCTGCCAATGCATTTGCCACGCCATCCTCAATGCAGAAAGCAACGTGGTGAACACCATGATTGCCCTTGTCGAGCCATTTCTGGATAGTACTGTCTGGAGATGTCGGCTCCAGCAATTCCAGCTTAACCTCACCACACTTCAAAAAAGCTGTCTTCACCTTCTGATCCGCAACCTCTTCTACTGCGTAGCACTCAAGTCCCAAAACGTCTTTGAAATACGGAAGAGCTTCCTCAATGCTCGGAACTGCTATTCCTAAATGTTCGATGTGTGAAATTTTCATATTATTATTGTTATAATTAATATTGCAAAGTTACATATTTTATTTCTACCACACAATCTTTTGCCGTTTTTTACATTTATTCAAGACTTTTTTTCTACGGCAATTGTCAATATGTAAGATTGAGTTGACAGATATGACATTTCAACAGTAATACCGCGCTTTAAATTATCTATTGTAAACCGTCCCTCAAGATTTCCATCATTGCGTATGCCATGCGTCCGCATCTCCTGAAATGCCAGCCTGTCATCGCTATGCAGCTTATACAGTGTTTCTTTTGCACACCAGCACAAAAGAAGTTCTTTCACTGTTGTCAGCGATTCATCCTCGCGCAAGAAACGTCTGGCTATCCGCATCACCCTGTCGTTCATGTATTCCATATCAACAGCAACGTTATGTTTTTTCGAAACAATGACAACGGCATACCCCCTGGTATGACTGATGCCGATTTCATAACCGTTGTCAAGAAACGGGCGTCCGGCATCGTTATGTTCCACAGGTACAGCCTGACCAAACATACTCTCAAGCAAAGCTGCTACAGCCAAACGCTCAAGGCGTCGAGTCTGCGACTTCATAGATGAGATGTCTGGCAGCAGACTATAAAGCGAAGGATTGGCATGCAGGATTTCGTCCTCGCTCTCATCCATACGCCACAAGCCAACTTGCACATCACTGGGCGTTGTTATACTAAGTGGAATTCTTGGCATAATCAGTATTATGGATTACTGTTTTTCATCACCTTTCACTTCTTTAGCGTCACGCAAAATGACCTTCAGAGTGGCGATGCGGCGCTCCTTGACATCCAACACCTCGAAGACGAAGTTTGAATGTTCAAATTTTTCATGCACCTTAGGGAAATCCCCCTTCATCTCCAACACTAGACCAGCAAGGGTATCAGCCTCACCTTCAACGTCTGAGAATTCATCATCGGGGACATTCAATATCCTGCAGAAATCACTCAAGGGGGTCTTGCCATCAAATATGAATGTATTGTTGTTTATCCGTCTGTAGGTTTTCTCATCTTCATCATATTCATCGCGAATCTCACCTACGATTTCCTCCAGCACGTCTTCTAGAGTCACAATGCCACTGGTTCCACCGAATTCATCAACCACTATAGCAATGTGTATTCGGTTATTCTGGAACTCCCTCAATAAATCATCAATTTTCTTGGTCTCAGGAACGAAATAAGGTGGACGGATGAGACTCTGCCACCTGAAGCTGTCTGGTTTTCCGATATGCAACAGAAGATCCTTGATATACAAAACACCACGAATATTATCTGTATTATCCTGATATACTGGTATCCTACTGTAGTTATTATCCACGATGCTACTAATGACCTTGGAGAACGGTGACTTTATATCAATGTCAACTACATCCTTACGACTTGTCATGATCTCCTTCACCGTCTCGTCTCCAAAACGTATGATACCCTGAAGCATACTCTTCTCATCCTTAATGTCATCTTTGTCAGTGAGTTCCAGAGCCTGCCCGAGTTCATCAACGCTCAGAACATGATTTTCCTTCTGCAAAAGACTGTCGGCAAGCACACGACTTCTCAACAATATGTTTTCTATCGGCCAGAACATCTTTCTTGCCACCAAGACACCACCCACGGCATGACGGCAGAACTGCAATGCATTCTGACGAGCAAAGACCTTGGGCATTATCTCACCGAAAAGAAGCAACAGAAAAGTCAAAAGTACTGTTATGCAAACGAACTGCAACCAATAGGCGTTGCCAAAATCAATCAACGACCCAAAAACATAGTTGCAAAGCATAATGATGGTTACATTCACGAAATTGTTTGCCACCAATATCGTGGCAAGCGTACGCTCACTGTCCTTACGGAGCTTGTCTATCCCCAAATCTTTCGGATTCTTCTCCGTGTCCATTTCATTGAGATCCGAAGGAGTAAGACTAAAAAACGCTATCTCAGAACCGCTTGCAAAGGCAGAAGCGCCTAATAAGACAACAGCAAGTAAAGAAGCAATTACCACCCCTAACGTAGGGGGATTAAAGGAAACCTCCTCAAAAGCCTGCTGTAAAAATGATATATCCAATTTTACTAAAATTTAATCTGTTTCATAAAGCCCAAAGGAACAACGCTCTATCAACCAACGCCAGCACATCAGAATGGTGCGTCAGTTTCAGCATTATCATCCTTCACAGCATCTTCAGTTGACGTTTTGGCGCCACCTGCATCCTCCAAAGGACGGACAGAAGACTTTGCCGTCAACATTTCCATATTGTCAACATAGATTTCCGTCACATATTTTTTTTCTCCCTTTTGCCCTGCATACGAACGAGTTCGTATTTTTCCTTCTACAAAAAGCTTGTCACCCTTGTGGACATATTTTTCAACAACCTTTGCCAAATTCCGATAAAAGACGAGATTATGCCACTCAGTTCTATCTGGAACCTGAGTTCCATTCTGCAACGTGTAACCACGCTCTGTAGTAGCAAGAGACAATGTTGCCACAGCCTGATCACGGTCATAATACCTGACATCAGGTTCCTTGCCCACATTACCAATCAACATCACTTTATTCATAGACAGAAATTTAAAACTTATTCAATAAAATAAATCAAAACACAAAGACCCGATCATTTCCAAAGTCCAAGGAATGTAAACTTGAAGTTCTTTCCTTTAGAAGACGGGAACTGGCTCCTGCTATCAACTCGGCCTTTCAGATACTCAACAATACGATTGTAACAATCCAAACCGGAATTAGCCTTACAAGCTGCCACAAAATGAGTATCACGATATTCATGTTTTCCCGTTCCAGGTATCATTACGACACGCTTGAAATCAAGAGTTCCCTGATACCACCCCTGCTTCTGTTCAGAAAGGCGGGTTGCAGCAGTAGGAACAAATTCCCTCTGGTCACCACTCGTCGCGGCACCAGCATTTGAACGCAGAGCCTTCTTCTGTTTGAAGTCAAGCATCGTTGCAGCTTCAGTTTTTATAATAATGAAATAAACCCTTGGACGAATCTTGTAACGTTTAGGATAAAATACATCACTTTCAACATAGTCCCTAATGTCAGCTTCCAAATCCGCATTCATACCAATTTCCTGAATAGATGCCAAAAAGTCTATCGCATCATCAACATTATGAACTAATGTTTCTCTATCAAAGTATCGTAAATATAAATTCATGTGCTTTCTGTATTTTTCAAAAGAGAAAAAAAGAGCGGAAAACGGGACTCGGACCCGCGACCCCAACCTTGGCAAGGTTGTGCTCTA
>ERZ791573.219-NODE-219-length-38989-cov-20.191504_pt1 | contig 38989 bp, 25 predicted proteins | sample MGYA00509971_ERZ791573 | MGnify/ENA primary metagenome ERZ791573 (study PRJEB30046, sample SAMN00791921) | human gut metagenome | study: EMG produced TPA metagenomics assembly of the A metagenome-wide association study of gut microbiota in type 2...
CTTTGATTTGTGCCATTACTTCTTTCATGGCTCCTTCAAGTGGCTCTGCTTTCACTGTGTAGTCTTCGGCAGCGCCTCCGGCTTCTATATACGCCTTATATGCCGCATCCTGTTCGGCATGCAGCATTTTATAGAACGATTGTTTCAGTGAGTCGATTTCCTGTTTGTCTGCATTGCAAGGATCCAGACTGATTTCTTTTAGACGAGCTACAATATCTTCTTTTGTACGTTTTGTGTTATGTACAGCCATATTGTTGTTAGCTTCGTTAGTTGTAACCGAAGTTTCAGGCATGTTGTCTGCATTTACTTCAGTTAAGGGGCGATTGGTGTCATTTGCTTCCATCGTATGTAGAATTTAAAGTATCATCGATACTGTTTATTGTAAAGTTGAATTACAAATTAAGAAAATAAAATCTGATTTTCATATTATTTTGTGAATTATTTTATTGCTTATTGTGCATAAGTTCTTCTGATAGCTGATTTAATGAATTATTCCAATAAATGAAATGCCGTTTCCCATAATAGTGAGAAACGGCATTTCACAAGGAAAAATGACTGACGTTATGAGTCTTGGAAATAGTTAAAGCGATGATTGTATTCGGATATCGGTTTTCAAGAGAATATTGGATAGATATTATCTCCCCAATAGTCTAATACTAAAGTCCGAATACATGTTGCCAAAAGTAACCAACACAGTCCACCTGCCAACAAGACTGCTTTTTTATGATGGCAGTAGTAAAGAACAGCTGTTGCTGTAATCGCTATATTACAAAAATCTTGGCATAAGAGTATTACAGATTCTTTAAAAAAGAAAATGTGGGAGGGTAGAGATAAGATAAGCATACCTATATACAAAGGAAGCAAAACTTTTAACATTCCTGCACTTTTTTCATACTTTGACAAGGCTATATAAAATAATATCGCATAAAAGATTCCTCCTAAAAGTATAGAGAAGGAAAAGTGTGAATCTAACTTCGTTATATACACATCAATGTACCTGAGCACTGCCGTCGCCGTCGCTCATAGCCGAGGCGTTTGCGCAGGTCAAGCCGTCGCTTATCGTGGCTGTGCCTATGATCGTGGAGAAGATTGTGCGCAAGATGATCATGCCTGTTGTGCAGAGCAACCGCGTGCGCTTGTTGCTTAACATGCCCGTGGTGAACAAACGAGTGAAAGCAAACATTCGCGACATGGTGGCCGATGTGTTTGGAGGCAACGCCTATGAGGTAATTACCGGTGGAGCAGCCCTGAACCAAGAGATAGAAGCGTTCTTAAGAGATATAGAGTTCCCCATAACTGTGGGCTACGGCACCACAGAGACGGCACCGCTCATTACCTTCTCCGACTATAAAGACTTTGTGCCAGGCTCATGCGGACTGCCCGTGAAGCACATGGAGGTGCGCATAGACAGCGATGACCCGCAGAACACGCCGGGTGAGGTGCTGGCACGAGGCATGAACACCATGCTCGGCTACTATAAGAACGAAGAGGCCACACGCGCCGTTCTCGATGCCGACGGCTGGTACCACACGGGCGACCTCGGCACCATGTCGGCAGATGGACATGTCTTCATCAGAGGCCGCATAAAGAACATGCTGCTCGGAAGCAACGGACAGAACGTCTATCCAGAGGAGATTGAGGACAAGCTCAACTCGATGGCTTATGTCAACGAGAGCCTGATCGTGCAGAAGGGCGACAAGCTCATCGGTTTGGTGCATCCCGACTATGATGAGGCCAAGGCCATGGATTTCAACGATGACGACCTCATGAGCATAATGGAGCAAAACCGCTTGAAGCTCAACGAGCAGCTGCCGCCGTTCTGTAAGATTTCGGAACTCAGACTACATGAAGATGAATTTGTAAAGACCCCAAAGAAAAGCATCAAACGCTATCTCTACAAAGATGTCTGAACAAACTCACTAAAACAGAAAACAACCAGGCACGGCACACCTTATTATTATAAAGAAACCTTCTTGAAAGAAATGGTCTGTCCTGACAGGTCTTTTCTTTGCAGACAGGTCTTTTGTTTGCTAATAAGTTGGGTCTAATGTGCCAACACACACATACTCAAATACACGATATGGAGATCGTAAGTTTAAATTCTCTTATCGAGAAGAGCATTATCGACAACTGGAATCGCGATGCTCTGACCGATTTTAAGGGTGCCACACTGCAATATCATGATGTGGCTCGTAAAATTGAAAAGCTGCACATCATGTTCGAGAACAGCGGTGTGCAGCAGGGCGATAAAATAGCGCTCTGTGGACGTAACAGTGCTTGTTGGGCTGTAGCGTTCCTTGCTACACTAACCTATGGAGCCGTGGCTGTGCCAATCTTGCATGAGTTCACGGCTGAGCAGATTCACAACATCGTTAACCACAGCGGCGCCAAGCTGCTCTTCGTGGGCGATGTGGTGGCAACGGTCATTGATGCCACGAAGATGCCCGACCTTGAAGGCATTATCTACATTCCCGACTACTCGCTTGTGGTGTCGAGAACGGAGAAGCTCACCTATGCACGCGAGCACCTCAACGAGATGTTTGGAAAGAAATTTCCAAAATATTTCCGGCAGGAGCATGTCCACTACCGTCGCGAAACAAGCGGCGAGGAGATGGCGCTTATCAACTACACCAGTGGAACCACGGGTTTCTCCAAGGGTGTGATGATTCCTTATCGCGCCATGTGGAGCAACTACGACTTTGCCATGGGCGTGCTCGGCTCAACCGTTAAGGCCGGTGACAGCGTGATCAGCATTCTGCCCATGGCCCACATGTATGGCATGTCGTTCGAGTTCTTCTTCGAGTTCCTGCATGGCTGCCACATCTATTATCTCACACGCGTGCCCAGTCCGGCAATCATAGCCCAGGCGTTCTCTGAGGTTAAGCCTGCCATCATCATTGCCGTGCCGCTCGTCATCGAGAAGATCATCCGTAAGAAGGTGTTCCCGAAGATACAGAACAATCGCATGCGTCTGCTCCTTAACATGCCTGTGCTCAACCGTAAGGTAAACCAGAAGATCTGTGAGCAGGTCAAGAACGCGTTTGGCGGACGCTTCTATGAGATCATTATCGGTGGTGCTGCATTCAACCAAGAGGTGGAGCAGTTCCTCAAACGTATCGACTTCCCTTATACCGTGGGTTATGGCGCTACCGAGTGTGCGCCGATTATCTGCTATGCCGACTACCACGACTTCGTGCCCGGCTCATGCGGCAAGCCCGTGGTCCACATGGAGGTGCGCATCGACAGCGAAGACCCTGAGAACGTGCCTGGAGAGATTCTTGCTCGTGGCTTGAACGTGATGCTTGGCTACTATAAGAACGAGGAGGCCACACGCCAGGCCCTCGACAAGGACGGCTGGTACCACACCGGCGACCTTGGTACGATGGATGCCAACGGTAACGTGTTCATAAAGGGCCGTTCAAAGAACATGCTGCTCAGCGCCAACGGTCAGAACATCTATCCCGAGGAGATTGAGGACAAGCTCAACTCGATGGCGCTCGTTAACGAGAGCATCGTCATTCAGCAGGGCGACAAGCTCGTGGGCTTGGTACATCCCGACTATGATGAGGCCAAGGGCATGCGTCTGACCAACGACGACATTGTTGCCGTTATGGAGCAGAACCGTCAGGAGCTCAACGCCGAGCTGCCTGCTTACAGCAAGCTCTCTACAATAAAGATTCAGGAAGAAGAGTTTGAGAAGACTCCCAAGAAGAGCATCAAGCGCTATCTCTATCAGAATGTCTGATTTGTCAGTTGACAAGTTCTTGCTTAGGCAAGCGGCAAAGCCGAGCGGACGAGTTGACAAGAAGATTTGCCTTGCTTGTTTTGGTTTGCTATGATAGAAAGCCAACAGTTTTTCTGTTTTAACGATATAAAAATAAACCCAAGTGTGCAGTTTCAATCAGCACGCTTGGGTTTTATTTTTTTCCTTTTAGTGACGGTAAAAAAATAAATTGGTATGATTTGAGCTTTATATTTTTGAGCTATTTTTCTCACTCGAAGAGGGAGTGTAGCGGGCTACACGACCGATGAGAGGGAGGAAAATAGCCAAAAAGATAAAGCAGATACCATCTTTATATGATACATATTTCTCTCAAATCGTACCAAGTTTTTTTTTTAGCGTCACTTATACCGAAAGTTTTTATCTAAGACCTTTCTTGTGTCTTTCAATAAACTCGGCTGTCTGTATGTTTGAGAACACATAGTTTTTGAGGTCTGCAAAGTTGGCAGTGTTGGGGTTTTCTTTCAGCACCCCGTCGGGCAACACATCGTAGCAGAAGCTTTTTTGCAGAGACGGACTGTAGATGAAGCAACGCTTACGGTCGCGGGCAACGAGCTGGTTGTCGGCCGAATAGAACACCATGTGGCGAGGGCTCTTGAGCAGGTCTTGGCCAAAACCATAAGAGGTGTAACTCATTCCCATAAGTCCGAAGAGCGTTGGCATGACATCAACCTGCATGCCCAACCCATCGTAGCGCATCTGCGGAACGCCAGGACCAAACATGATGAGCGGTATGTGGTTGAGCGACTGTGGCAGTTCGCCTCCCGACCCAGCCACGATCTTGCCGTGGTCGGCCTGTATTATGAAGATTGTGTTCTTGTACCACGGCTCACGCTTTGCTTTCTTGAGAAAATCGCCCACGCACCAGTCGGCATACTCCACAATCTGCTGTTCCTTGTCCTTACTCTTTGCCTTGAACCATGACGGCACGATGTAGGGCGGGTGGTTGCTGATGGTCAGTATTGTTGCGAAGAAAGGCTTTCCTGTTGCCGCTTTGCGGTTGATGGTGTTGAGAGCGTAGCTGAAGAGGAAATGGTCGCTCACACCGAACGAGTTGACAACCTCGCTCTTGGGGTAGCTCTCCTGCGAGTAGATGCCGTCGTAGCCGTTGGTTGCGAAGAACGCCTTCATGTTGTCATATTGTGCCTCGTGGGTCATGAAGAACATGTTGTTGTAATTGTGCTCCTTTAACACGGTGGCTATGCCGTGGCGATGAGGCGTGACGGTGCCTTTCATGAGGTTGCGGAACATGATGGCAGGAAACGAGTAGAGCGTGGCTGTCATGCCGTGGTTGGTGTGTATGCCAGCGCTGTAGAAGTGGTCGAAGGCGAGCGAGTGGTTGTAGAGCGAGTCGAGGGTGGGGGTGAGGTGGCTGTTGTTGCCGAAGGTTCCCATGAGGTTTGCCGACATGCTCTCCATGAGAATCACCACCACGTTAGGCCGTTGCCTTGCTGCCGTCGCTGCTTCGGTGTGTGCGGGCAGTGGGTTTATAACCGCACGTTTGAGCACGTTGCAGCTATCAACCGTTCCTGTTATTCCTAACCATCGGCGTGTGTTGGTTATGGCCTCGGAATAGGGCATGAGATGCAGCTCGCGGTTCTCCTTACGCATGTCGTCAAGTACACTGGTGAGGAGGTTGAACGCCGGGTTTATGCCAAGCTGGTTGAGGAAAGCGTCATCGCAATAGTAGGCCTGGCTCACCTTTATGGGGTTGTAGCCCATGCGGCCGCGTATGCCGAAAAGGCAGAGACCTGTCATGGCCACGGCTATGAGCAGACGTGACGCTGTAGTTAGGGGCTTGAGCTTCTCGACTTGCTTGTTGCAGAGCTGAGGCGTGAAGCGTCGGCGCAGCATGACGAGCAGATAGACGAACGCGGCTGTCACAACAAAATAGAGCGCGATGTGTAGCCACCACGACTTCTCTTGCAGCAGCATGCCCGACGTGGTGCCTGCATAGCCGAACCACTCGAAGATGCTCGAGTTGATGTTCTTGAAGAAATACTGGAAATAGGGGGTGTTGGCAGCTGAGGGCATGAAGGCCACGCCAAACAGCACGCCATACCACACGTTTGCGCCACGCAGCAGCCAACGGCGGCAAAAGCCGAAGGCGGCAGTAACGAGCAACACGGTGACAGGCAACACGCCGACATAGCAGGCTATCACGTTGTCAAACCACAGACCTTTGACGAAGGCTGTCAGCACGCTCGCTTCTTTGTCGGCAATCATGCCGCCAAGGGTGATGAACTCTATTAACCGGAAAATTGTAAAAGCCGCGAGGGCCAGCACATGTACCGTCAGCACATAGGCCACGGTCTTGAAAAATCTACTCATTCTTGTTAGGATAATGTTCTTCTGACATCAAAAAAATTGATGTAGATAATGTTTTCACGACAAAATTATAAAATTATGAACAATTGTGCAACTATAGTTTAGGTTAACCGTTTTTTTATTAGTAATTTTGACGCTGTAAAACTGAAAAAGCTTTAAAAAGGATAAATTAACCGTTATGAACAACAACTACAACAAGGCGTTTACGATAGTGTGCGTTATCGCTGTGATGCTCACGGTGCCGTTTCTCGGACTCACCGATTTTTATAGCAAAGGCGAGCCGCGTGAAGCGGTAGTGGCGTATACCATGGTGGAGCACGGCAACTGGATTCTGCCAATCAACAATGGCGGTGACATCCCTTACAAGCCGCCGTTCTTCCATTGGTGCATAGCTCTCTTCTCCCTTCTTCAAGGTCATGTGAGCGAGTTTACGTCGCGTCTGCCGTCGGCGTTGGCGCTTGTGGCCATGAGCGTTGGCGGTTTCGTGTTCTTCGCCAAGCGCAAGAACGCAAACATGGCGTTGCTTGCCACCTTGCTGTCGCTCACCGCCTTTGAGGTACACCGTGCCGGCATCAACTGCCGCGTGGACATGGTGAACACAGCGTTTATGGTGGGCGCTCTCTTCCTTATGTACCAATGGTGGGAGAGGGGCAAGCACACCATGCCGTGGCTTGCCATTCTCTGCATGAGCGGTGCCACGCTGACCAAAGGGCCTGTGGGCATGCTTCTGCCCTGTGCTGTGATGGGCGTGTTCATGCTCACACAGCGTGAGAGCCTGTGGAGCACTGTGTGGCGGTTAGGCCTGACGGCTCTGCTGTCGCTTGTCTTGCCTCTGTGCTGGTATTATGCCGCCTATATGCAAGGCGGCGACGAGTTTTTGCGTCTTGTCAAGGAGGAAAACATTGACCGCTTGTTGGGCAAGATGGCGTATGAGTCGCATGAGAATCCGTTCTGGTACAATTTCCTGACGCTCATAACAGGATGGCTTCCTTACACGCTGCTCTTTGTTTTCTCGCTCTTCGTGTTGCCGTGGAAGCGGTTCAGCAAGAGCGGTTTCATGCAGAGCGTGCGTCGCGCAGAGCCCATGCAGGTGTTTGTGTGGCTGGCGTTCGGCCTCATTCTCTTTTTCTATTGCATTCCGAAGAGCAAGCGCAGCGTCTACCTGTTGCCCTGCTACCCGTTCATGGCTTGGCTCATGGCCCAATATGTCGTGTGGCTTGTGGCTAACCGCCTGTCTGCTGTCAAGGCTTATGCGTGGCTGATGGGCGTGCTCGGTGTGGTGCTGTCTGTGGCGTTTGTGGTGCTCAAGACAGGCATGGTGCCCGACACCTTGTTCCATGGCAAGCATGCTGCCGACAACATAGCCATGCTTCACGCCCTTGAGAGCATCAGTCTCTCGCCGTCGCATCTGCTCTTTGCCTTGTTGCCTGCCGCTGTGGGCGTGGCCACGATAATGACACTTCTGAAGAAGGACGATAACCTTCGGAACCGTGTCGTGTGGTTGTCGCTGTCGGTTGTGGTAGCTCTGTTTCTCGCCCTTGACAGCACGTTCCAGCCTGCTGTGCTTAACACCAAGGCAGACAAGCCGTTGGCGCCACAGATAGAGCAACGCTTTGACATGACAAAGATGTATAGCTACATGAGCAGTCCGATGCTCCATTTCTTTAGTCTCAACTTCTATCTCGGCGACCGCATACAGCAGTTTGAGAAGGTCAAGCCTAAGGATGGCGTGCTCATGATTCCCGAGGACGATGTGGAAGAATTTAAGAAGACCGTTGGACGCGGCTACTGTCTACAGCGCGTGTGGCAGATACGCCGTGCTGTGGAAGAGAAGCATGAGGTGGGCTTCTATAAGTTCTGTAAGAGTGAGAAACTTCAGCTAAACAAGTAATGAAGTTCTCTCAAATGAGCTTGTTGTCGGCGCGTTTCGGTCGGTGCGCGTGTGTACTTCGGTCGGCGTGCGTGTGTACTTCGGTCGGTGTGCGTGTGTACTTCGGTCGGTGCGCGATGACAATAGAGCCTTTTTTATGAAACTGTAGCTTTATAATGGGTCTGTTATTGGCCATTTGCGACAGTTTGAACTTTTTGAAAAAACAATTGCATTTACAATATTTGTATTTATAACAGCAGAAAACGTTTTTGCTAATAACCAAAAAAATAATTTTAAAGGTAATAAACTAAAAGGTAATTAAAAAATGAAGAAGTTATTTGTTACACTGTTCCTCGGCATGGCCGTGTGTGCAGGAGCCAACGCACAGTTGCTTTACAAAATTTCTGGTAAGAATCTTGAGAAACCGTCTTACATCATCGGTACGCACCATCTTGCCAACGTGGGATTTGTGCAGAAAATAAGTGAGGTGAAGACCGCTCTCACAGAGACCGACCAGGTGTATGGTGAACTGGTGATGAGCGACATGCAGAATGCCGACTCGGTAAAAGTTATGCAGCAATATATGCAGCTTCCTGCCGGCAAAACTATTAAGGATGTGCTCACACCTGCACAGTTTAAAGAGGTCGATGCTTGCTTGAAGGATCTCATGAGCGTGGGCTTCAGCAGCAAGGAGGTCATACAGCAGATGGGCCACATAACACCACAGGCTCTGCTCGTGCAGCTTACGCTTGTGACATTCATGACGAACCACATGGGCGAGTTTGACCCTTCGTCTACCTTCGACCAGTATTTTCAGGCTCAGGCAAAGAAGAACAACGAGCCGGTGGGAGGACTGGAAACTATCTCTCAGCAAGCCAAGTTGCTTTACGATGTGCCTATGAAGCGTCAGGTGGAACAGCTGATGTGCTTCGTTCGTAATCGCGATTACAACGCTAAGGTGATGGATGAACTTACTGATGCTTTCTATGCACAGGATCTTGTGGCTATGAAGAAAGCAAGTGATGAGAAACTTGGCAACAGTTGTGATGCCACACCAGAGGAAACAGCTGCTATAATTGAAAACCGTAATAAAGCGTGGATGGTAAAGATGCCTGCCATCATGGCCGATAAGCCTACTTTCTTTGCTGTGGGCGCTTTGCACCTTGTTGGAGAGAACGGACTCTTGCAACTCCTTAAAAACGCAGGATATACGGTGGAAGGACTGAAATGATGTTTTAAAGGTAAAAAAGTAAAAATGTAAAAAAAGGCTGACGCCCATTAAGTGAAAAGGGAAAAACGAAAAGTGAAAAATCTTATAGCTCTGTTTTACCGAAATCGGGTCATGGAAAACGCAGTGTGTGGTTTCCATGACCCGATTGTTTTGTTGTGGTTTTTATTTCTTGAATTTACACTTGCAATAAGAGCAGTTGTTGTCTTGTTGTAACAGGTGGTAGGGCCGCATGCCAAGGAAATGATGACAGTCGGGGTTGGGACATACATACTTGTGCTGGAACTCTTCTGTTAGTTGGTCCGTCTCCTCAATGCTCTTGTCGTTATAGCCTTTGTAGAAAGCCCATATCGTGACAACAAGACCAACGAAGAACAGCAGGCCTGTCAAACTTGTAAATTCGGGACCTAAGGGCAGGCGTGAGAGAGCACCGCTACCGATGGTGAAGATGGGAGCAATGCCGCGCATGAGGTTGAGGTTGCGCTGACGTATGCGTATGTCAAGCTGTTTCTGGTGATAATCGGCATAGACCTCCTTCAATGGGCGAATGTCAAACTCTTTTACAACGTTGTCAGGAATGACCTTGGCAGCAATAAGGGTGGCTGCGTTTATTATCTCCGCAACGGTAACCTTATGTTTATATTTGCCCATCTCCACAACATTGCTTTCAGCGACACGTTTCTTCATGATCTGTGTGCCGTCAACAAACGTTATGTTTTCTGCTTTTACATTCTCAATGGTCATCGTGCCTGTGGGGTCGATGTTAAGACGGCAGTGGGCCTTGTTCTCGTTTGGTATGCAACGGCTCACACAGTCGGGCACACAGCCCAGCTGTCCTATTGGCGCAAAATAGTTCTTGCCATTGTGGTTCAGCGACACGAGCAGTCGGTTGTTTATCGGCTCACGTCCAATGAGAATGGTCTTTCCAAATAATCTCTCGTCCATTGTCTTTATTTGTTCTTTATCTTTTTTGTTTGTCGTTTATATCGTTTTATTTTTCTCTTCCTTCCTCTTTCCATTATCGACTTTTCATCCTTCATTTTAAAAGGCTATCGAATTCTTCACTCTTCACTCTTCACTCTTCACTCTTTCCTTTTCCCTTTAATCGTTGTTTGCCGATGAGCAGAGAGTGTTTACATACATTTCCTTCAGCTTCTTAAGGGCATCTTTAGAAATGCTCACGGGATAAACGAACACCTCGCCGTCGCTGAGCACCAGCTTCTGCTTCAACACGCTGATCTGGTACACATAGTCGAGGTTGATGATGTGGCGTTTGCCTACGCGAGCGAACACGGCTCCCGCTTCCTGCAGGTTGTCTTTTATAAGCTTCTGCATCTGTGCGAGATTCATGCACACAGCCCCTTTGAGCTTGTTGCTGAGGTAGAAGTTGGTGTAGTTGCCTTCAGCCTCAAAATAAACTATCTTGGCGATGTCAATCTTATAAAGCTCATCGCGACTATTGAGATACAAGTATTTTTTCATAATCGGTATATTTCTGTCGGGTGATTGTTTTTATGTTTACATGTGACCGATGCCATCAGTTGTTGTCAATGACCTGCGTGTCATCAATCAATGAAGGGTCGGGGCCATAGACGTCAGGCATGTCGTCTATTTCCAAAGTGTTGGAGTCGCCCATAACAATTTCTCCCGTGATGGGGTCTGGCATGATTGGCTCTCCCGTGATGGGGTCTATGTTAACGATGACATTGTTTCCTTCAAACCAAGAAGGCGGACCGTAGACGGTGACCGGCATCTCGTCAATGTCAACGACCTCTATCGAGCCGTCATCGTTTATATGAACGTTGTTGTCGAGAACGGCGTGTATAACATCGTTCTTGTCCACTTCAACCTCAAGCTCGTCGTTTGCCGACTTGCTGTCAGGTGTGCTTGTGTTGTCGCTCGTTATGATGCCTTCAACATCGTTGATGTTGTTTTTGCTTGTTTCTTCTTTGTTCATAATGGGCTTATTTTTCTATTTGTTATTCGTTTCTTCTTGTGCAGCCGTTTCAGCCTTTCTTAACTTGTCAAGATGGCAGAGCATAAGGCTACCGTCGTCGTTGCGCAGGTGCATGCCGTTGCCCTGACAGTAGTGCCAAGCGTCGCATGAGGCACATTGGCCTGTCTGCATCCAACTGTGGTCGCGGTATTTCTCAAACCTGTTCTGCCAGATGTCCCAGAAACTTCCGTCGCTGAAGATGTTGCCTTGTTTGTAATGGCTCCTGATGCTTAGACAGCCCGACACATCGCCATTGCTGAGAATGGAAGCCACGGTGAGACCTGCATGACAGGCAAAATGGTTGGTGCGGGCGCGCCCCTCATAGTCACCGAGATAACCTTCACACGAGTAGTTGAGCACGATCTTGCCTTCGCGTCGTGTGCGGACGATAAATTCCATCAGCTCTTTAAACTCTTCGTCGGTGAGCAGCATGTCGGGTTGTGTCTTGGCGCGTCCCATGGGTATGATGGTGAAGCAACGCCATTTCTTTACGCCCGCTTCAATGAGCAGACGTTTTGTCTCCTCCAGGTGACGGAAATTGCGTTTGTTGACACAGGTTATAACGTCCCACGTCAGCCGTGGGTGGCGTTGCAGGCATGTAATGGCCTGTAGTGCGCGGTCGAAGCTGTGTGGGTTGGCGCGTAGCCAGTTGTGGTCTTCACGCGGGCCGTCCACATCGATGGCGATGGTGCGCAGGCCTGCGCCGACAAGGGCACGGGTCATGGCATCGTCGAGCAGATAACCGTTTGACACGGTTCCCCAATAGAAGCCGCGCTCGGTGATGGCACGCCCACACTCTATGATGTCTTTTCTCACGAGAGGCTCGCCGCCCACTGTGTTTACAAGTGTCGGCACATGTGGCTGGTGGAGCTTTATCTCGTCAAGCACGGGCAGAAACTGCTCCAACGGCATGTCGGGGGTTATGGTGTCGGTCTTGCAGTCGCTGCCGCAGTGGAGGCAGTGCATGTTGCAACGCAGCGTACACTCCCAAAACAGCTGGCGCAAGGGATGAAGAAGCTTTAGGCGCTCACGCTTCCAATAAGCTATCTCACGGTCTATTTGTTGCAGTTGGTTCATAACGTTCTGTTGTTGACGATTTCGGTTGATGCCTGTTTTTGTGTTAATGTGTCAATTCGGAAAAAATTGAAACAAACACAAGCAGCAACATTATTACAATGGCGATGGCGATAACAGCTATAATAATTTTGTATACGTTGTTTTCTCCTTTGTTTTCATCATCTTCATCGTCTTCGTCATTTGCATTTTCATTTGGCCTTTTGCTGTTTTCCTCGTTTTCAAAAACAGGGGGTGGACCATAAACCGTGGGTGTTGGTGCTATTCTCTGCCGATTCTCATGAAATGGTGGCGGCCCGTACACAGGAGCGTGAAATGATGTGGGGTCATCATCAATGTCAGCAATTATGTTGCTCTTGTCTCCAATGGCCGTGAGCATGTCTTCTATGTCGGCATAGCGGTTGTTGCGTTGTGGCGACATCGCTTTCTCCACTATTGTGGCAAGATATGGCGACACCCCCTTTTGCAACAGCAGACTGCGCGGGAAACCTTCATTGAGAATGTCTGATGCTTCAGGAGGACGTTGCCCTGTTAGCATCTTGAACATTGTGGCACCGAGGGCGTAGATGTCTATTGTCGGTTGGAACGTGCTGTCGTTATGTGTGGTCTGCTCTATAGGTGCATATCCAGGCGTGCCTGCACCTACAGAGGTGCTCGACTCAGGATTGCCAGTGACGTCATATTGCTTGGATAGTCCGAAGTCAATGAGATGTGCATGTCCGTTCTTGTCAAGCATCACATTGCTTGGCTTAAGATCAAGATGCAGCATACGCTTAGAGTGCAGGTAGTGTAGCGCGTCACCGATCTCAGACGTAAGGCGCACGACCTCGCTCTCTGCCAACCGTCCTTTCTTTATGATGTAGCTGTCAAGCGACCCGCCGTCGATGTATTGCATGACATAATATGTGGTGTTGTTCTCGTCAAACACATCGCTTACCTGCACAATGCCTTCATGTCGCAACTTAGCCATGTTTTCAGCTTCGCGCCTAAACTTATAGCAATAGTTTGTGAACAATTCGCCTGTAGAGCCTTCAACCGCGTTGCTGCCTTCGTTGCGGTTGTTTATCTCGCTCATGAAAAACTCTTTTACTGCTACATTGATGTTGGCAGACATTTGTCCTAACTCACCTTCAACCGTCACACTGCACGACGCGAGATATGTTATGCCGAAAGTGCCATTACCGAGCACACGCTCAATGCGATACTTGCCGCCCTTGAGTGTTGTTCCTGGAAGAAGAGCCTTGTTTCTCATAAGTTCGATATTTTTTTATTTGTTGAATTGATAGTTTTTTCTATCTTCTCATGTGTTTTAACTCTGTGATTTTTTGTTGTCTTGTGCTCATTCCCTTTGCAACGGTGCATGGTCACAATATGTTTTTATAAACTCTTAAATCCCTTATAGCTAACGAACAATCCAGTGGCCAAGTACTTGTACCAAGAAGGTACTGATCCGTTGGTAGCCATCCAGATGCCTACACCCGCCACAATGACAACCAGAATCCAGAAGATCACGACACCGTAGCCGCTACCTTCACTGTTTGTGTCGGTTGAGCTTGTGTCGTTTTTGTTTCCCGTTTTTTGTTTCCCAGGGTTCAGGTTTATGGTGTTGCCGAGCTTGTCTTCGGCTTCCACAATCTCCACATCGTCATCATCAGCCGTTGCTTCTATCGTTTCTTCTTGAGGCAGCATGTTAAGAAACTCGTCGATGCTTTGTTGACGGTAAGCGCGTTTTGAACGCATGGACTTCTTTATGGCATCGGCACATTGGGTCGACATCATGTCTTCGATGTCAGGAAGACCTTTTTCAAGAACGTCGTTGGCATCGGGAGGGGTCTGGCCTGTGATGAGCTTGTAGAGCGTGGCACCGAGCGAGTAGATGTCGGTGGAGGGTGAAAACTCTGCCACGCCTCCACTCTTGTATTGCTCCAAAGGGGCATAGCCATGACTGAGACCTACGGGTGTGGTGCTGGTCTGATGGCCGTCGTTGTCGTAGCGTTTAGCCACGCCAAAGTCGATGAGCACCGCCCGTCCGTTGTCGTTAAGGATATTGTCGGGCTTGATGTCAAGGTGGTTTATGCCGAGCATGTGAATGTAGTTGAGTGCTCCTGCCACCTGACGAATATAGTGAAGAGCGTCTACTTCGCAAAACCTTTTCTCTGGCTCTTTCTCAAGCAAGTCGGCCAGTGAGCCGCCAGAGATATATTCCATGGCATAATAGGCCGTGGCGTTCTCCTCAAAAATGTCGTAAATCTTTATTATGTTGGGGTGACTGAGATTTGCTATGGTGTTGGCCTCTTTCAGAAACTTTGCCCTGAACTTGTCAACCAATTTTTTGCTGCCTGTAGATGGCACCGACATGTGGCGTGTCTTGCCATTGCGGTTGCAGAGCTCTTTCATGAAAAACTCCTTTATGGCCACCTGCCTGCGGTTGACATTGTCGTAAGCCAGATATGTTATGCCGAAGCCACCCTGACCGAGCGTCTTTTGTATGGCGTAGCGGCGGTTGTGTAACGACGTGTTCGCATGTAGTTCATTCATAATTGGTCGACTGTTTTTTGTTTAAACAAGTATTTTAAGGGATGTTCTCTTATTTTCTTGTCTTCCTGTCTTTTGTTTTCCTGCCTTTTGTTTCTCGAGTTCTTATCTTCTTAGATATATAAACTCTGTGGCTTCCTCTTGTTTCGTGTCCATGTCTTTGGCGATGATGAATGTTCGCAGGTTGGCGTGCATGTCAACGGTTATCTCCACGCTTCTTGGCTGGTGTCCGAAGAGACGGCGCACATCGAGCGGGCGCATGTCGCCCTTGGCACCTATGAACACCTCGTCGCTCTCTGCCAGTTCAAGCTCGCGTGACACTTTGCATGGGATTAAATGGAATGGCGGCAGCATCTCTTCGGTTATCTGTATCTTGCTTTCCGGATGAGCCTTGCAAAGGCCGAAGGCCTCGGGGAAAGCATCGAGCAACACGTCATCTACATGGAAATTGAACGGCGAGTTGTTCTTGCAAAACAGCAGACGCATGGCACCTGATACAAACTGGAAGAAGGCCGTGCTGTTGTCGAGCTCTTTTGTCTTGCATTGTACCAACGAGTCGAGACCGTCGCCACACTCGTCTATCACGCCAGATGAGAGAATCTTCATTAGATGGTCCGAATAGTCAAACTGGCAGAACATGCCGTTGTAGATTAACAGTTGGCTGTCGCCATGATTGGGCGCTCCGAAGGCGGTGATGTGTTGTTGGCGTGTTATGCGGTAATGTTTGAACGCGAAAGGGTAGCGGCTTATGATCTCCGACACCTTGCACAGCTGCGATGTGCGGCAGTAGGTTATGATGTTTTGTCCGTCGCCCAGTGTGCGCCAATGGTCTATGATATAGTTGCCGAGGGGATGTGTGGAGAAATCGGTTAAAGCCAGCGCGTTGGGCAGATAAGCCGGTAGCGTTCCGCTTTTTAGGTCATCGGCGAGGTTGTCAATCCAATATTGGTTCACGGGCTTGTATATTCGTCCGTCGTGGTAGATGAGAACCTCATTGTCGCTGGTGAGCGTTATGATGGAAATGCCGAAATTGTTGATGTCGGTTGTTGTGCGGCGTGCATCGGTCTTGCCGCCTGTTCCTGTCAGCCAACGGTGCTTAACGTTGAAGAACGACGATTCCAGCTTCACACGGTCGCTGTTGAGCGTGTCAGTGAACTCGCCCAGCTCTGTCGTCTCGCTGTGGATGTTGCGTTCGTTGTAACCATACGGGCTGCTTGGTGGCTCGTTGTTACCTTGCTGCGTTGATTGATTTCTCTGCTCGCTCATAGCTGTTTGTTTGCTTATGTCTGCCAATGGTGGCTATTAATAGATTTGCTGCTACAAAGTTACAATCTTTTGCTCACACAATGATAAAAAATGTGCGTTTTTATAGAAAAAAGTGTAGCCAATTGCTGTTTTTTATCTATAAACGCGCAATGGCTACACCTTTTCACGAAACGGTTATGTATCTGTAAGCCGCAAGGATCTATTCGAAGAACGTTTGTGTTGTTGCGGCACTCTTTTCCTTTACCACGTTTGTGGAGATGGTGAATGTGGGCATTCCATCGGCGTAGCATGCAATCTCATAAGGCGGATAGCAGAACACCACGCCATCTGCCGTTATCCACGGATCTGTGCTGGGGAAAGGTACCTCCCCGCTCGTGTTGTCGCGAAGCATTAGACGTTCCATCAGCTCGTCGTTTGTATTGATCTCAAAATACTTGCGCAAGCCATTCTTTATCTCGGTCTGATATTTGTATGAACCGTCAAGCAGATCGGCCGTAAACTTGCGACCGTCCGACTTGCGGAAGGTCACGCCTTTTGTGCTTTCCATGCCGTGTGCTGCACCGTCGCCATAGGTGTAGGTCTCGTTTGTGAAGGTTACCACCTTGCTGTCTTCATACACCTTCTTTATGGTTGCATGATTATAAACGCCATAGCCATCTTCGCCAACCTTGTCTTTCATAAACTCGTTCCAGTAGTGGTTGAAGAGAGCTTGCCCGTCGGCAAGGTCGCCGTTATATTTTCCTCCTAACGACTCGTTTATCCACTCGCGTATGTTTTGAAGAAGGATGTCAGACCCTTCGGTGGGGTACTCGATGGTCAGAATGACATTTTCGCTCTCTGTCGCCTTCACCGATTTTGTGTATAGGGTGGTGCCTACGTTCGTGTCTTCCTCCACTGCAACGGTGTCCGCAACTATTGTGTCGCTGTCGGCAGATGCTATGCTTGCAGCTGAATTGGTCTTGTTGCGGTTGTTCGCCATAAAGAAAACCATGCCGCCAATGATTGCCACGATGCAAGCTATCAGGAACCAGTTTGTCGACTTGTTCTTGCCTTTTTTGTCGCTTTGTCCGTTGTTGCTGGTTTGGTTTGCCGCTCCGTTGCCTATCACCGTCGCTTCGTTGTCGTTGCCTCCGTTGTGCATGACATGCAGAAACTGCTGCACGCTTTGCGGACGGTTGCTTTTCACAGGCTGCATGGCAGCGCGTATGGCGGCAGCAAAGTTGCGTGGCACGTCTGTGGGTATGCTTGGTCCTCCTTGCTGTGACAGTTCTACGGCGTTTGGAGGCGTTGTGCCCGTTAGCATTTTCAGCAAAGTGGCGCCGAGAGCATAGATGTCGCTCTGCGGTGAGAACGTGCTCACGCCGCCGTTGTTATATTGCTCAAGGGGAGCATAACCATGGCTCACGCCAACAGGTGTGGTCGTTGTGCTCTGTCCCGTCTCGGGGTCATATTGTTTAGACACGCCAAAGTCGATAAGCATAATTCGTCCCGTGCCGTTTTCAACCATTATGTTGGCTGGCTTGATGTCGAGGTGGTTGATGTTGCGCGAGTGGAGATAGACGAGTGCTGCTCCAATGGTGTCCATTATGCGCATTGACTCGTCGGGAGCGATCTTGCCGTGGCTCTCGATGAGCTGTGAGAGCGAAATGCCGTCAATAAACTCCATGGCATAATAGGCTGTATCGTTCTCTTCAAAGGCATCCATCACGCGCACAATGTTGCTGTGGTTGATGGTTAGCAGCAGTCGGGCTTCCTTCAAAAACTTTGTGCGGAACTTTTCAACCAGTTCTTTCTTGCTGTCCGTAATGACGCTCACCCGTGAGCGGTCGCTGCTGCGCTCGCAGCAGTCGCTAAAGAAAAATTCTTTTATAGCCACCTTGCAGCCCAACATGGTCTGCGTGGCAAGATACGTTATGCCGAAACCTCCTTGCCCCAGCACACGTTCAATGCGGTACTTGCCGCCTTGAAGGACGGCACCGCTTCTAAGTTCGTTCATCTATCTTGTTATGATTTGGTCGTTGAAAAATGTGAAAGAATTATTAGTTGAGTCGGAAGGATACTGGCACATTATATCTTACTTTGACCGGTTCTCCTCCTTGCTTTCCTGGGGTCCAGCGTGGCATGTTTCTTATCACTCTTACAGCCTCTTTGTCGAGCGAAGGGTCAACAGAGCGCAACACGGTGACATCCGAAATGTGTCCGTCCTTTCCAACCACAAAACTTACAACCACACGGCCCTGCACGCAGTTTTCCTGTGCCTCAGCGGGGTAGCGTATGTTTTGGTTGAGGTAGGTCCTGAGTCCAGAGATGCCGCCAGGGAAAGAGGGCATCTGCTCCACCACGTCATACACACTGTTGCTGTTGACAGGCTGTGGCTTGTATAGAGGCTCACTCTTTACAGGCTCAGGCTTATTTTGCCCGTTCTGTGTCGTTTTGTTGGGTCTTGATGAAGCTTGCGATGGTGAGAGTTGTCTGTCGTTGTTGTTGCCATTTGTCGGTTTTCCGTCAGATTTTGTCTCGTTGTTGTCAGCCACTTTCCCTTCAGTCGTCTCACCAGCTTCTTCCTGTGAAGCAGCAATGCTGTCAGCAAGCTGTGTCGGTTGTTCCGTGGCTGCTGTTTGTGGCTCTTTGTCTGTTTTCAAGTTCGTCACATATAGTCCAACAACAAGCGCTATAAGCAATGCTGCCACTGCGCAGACAACCTTGTTTCGTGTGAACCAACTTTCTGTTTGGTCTTCATCGTTATCTTCAAAGTCTGCCGAATGGTCTGACGCATATCTGTGGCTTGATTGTCCCGCATCTATAGGGTCGTCTTGCAACTTGTGGCTAAACTTTCTGTCGTCGAATGTTGTTGATTCTGACCTTGCGCTTTCTGAGCTCGTGTCTTCATATATGGTATGCTCCCCATGCTCGTCTAAATGTTTGACAAACTCGTCTACCGTTTGCCATCGGTCTTTTTTCAGCGGAGCCATGGCTTTGCTGATGCTGTTGACGATGTTGTCAGGAATGAAAAGCTGGCGCAGACTGTCAGTGGGGAATCCTTCGTTCAGAATCTCTGATGCCTCAGGTGGCCGTTGGCCTGTGAGCATCTTGAAGAGCGTGCCGCCGAGCGCATACACGTCCATCATTGTGGGAAAACCGTTGCCCTCATGGTAGCTTGCCTGTTCTATTGGCGCATAACCTGGTGTGCCGGCTCCAACCTTAGTGCTCGACTCTGGCTCTCCGTCAGAGGTGTACTGTTTTGACAGGCCAAAATCGATGAGCACAGCTGTGCCGTCCTTTCGCATCATCACATTGCCTGGCTTTACGTCAAGGTGGAGCATGTTGCGTGAGTGCATGAAAGCGATGGCTGCACTAATCTGTTTCAGCGTCTCTATAGCTTCGGTCAGAGGCATACGGCCTTGTGGCGACTGGGCGATCTTCTTGTCAAGGCTAATGCCGTCGATATATTCCATCGAGTAGTAGGTCGTGCCGTTGGCATGAAAGGCTTCTAACACTTTGACAATGTTGGGATGTGAGAGCGTGCTGAGGTTGCGTGCTTCACGTTCAAACTTGTCGCGGTAGTAGTAGAACAGGCCGCCGTTGGATGTAGAACCACTTGTAACAGAGCTGTTCTCGCGGCCGTTGACCTCTTTCATGAAAAACTCTTTTACGGCCACATACATGTTGCTGTCGAGTCGTCCAAGTGCTCCTTTCATCTCCACCTTAGCCTTATAGGTTATGCCGAACGTGCCCTGTCCGAGCACGTCCATTATCTTGTAGTCGTAGGCCTCGCCGTGGAGGATGGTGCCTATAGCGAGGGATGTGGTCGTGTTGTTGGTCATATCATCTTTTTATAAAATCCATATATGCGATCAATTATGAACACTTGCTTAATAGCCTTTTTCGGCTATCTGGTCATGAAGAAATAGGCTTTTTATGTAAGTTCATTTATTTCCTCTTCCGTCAAGCCTGTGGCCTGCATAATCTGTGATGTCGGAATGCCTAATGAAGACAGTTTTTTTGCGATAGCCATTTTCTCTTTTTTCTTGCCTTCATCAATTCCTTCGGCTCTTCCTTCTTCTCTTCCTTTAGCGATACCTTCTTCTCTTCCTTTAGCGATACCTTCTTCTTTTCCTTTAGCAAATCCTTCTTCTTTTCCTTCAGCAAACCCTTCTTCTTTTCCTTCAGCAAACCCTTCATCTCGGCTTGTTTCCAGAACGCTGCGTTGGTATCGTATAGACTCCATGTGGCGCACATAATCGTTTTTGTCGGCAGAGCTTAGAGTGTCTATTCTTAGACATTGGCGTGCCTGACTGAGACCTGGTGCTGTGGCATCGGGAGCAATAGATCCTGTTTTCAAGAACTCGATCCATTGGTCAAGTGGGGTTGTGGCCACTCGGTCAAAGTCGTTAACCCTCAGAATGTAATATTCAGGGAACAGGTCGCCTGCTTCCTTGCGTTCAAGCACGTTTTCGCCATCAGCCAATCCAAACCCGAAGAATTTCTGGTTTTGGCGTACCGATAGCTTCAGAATGTCTGACGTGTTGTGCAGACCACGGAAGAAGGTCTTTCCGTGATACACATAGTCGTTGCCCTGTCCAAGCTCGAAATAAACGATGTTGATGCTGTAAACCTTTCTCACCTTGTCGTAGTCGTTGCCGAGGTCAATATAATCGGTTATTGCTTTCGACACGCCATAGAGCATTCGGTGGAAATAAGTGAGCTCGCGGTTGTTCTGAATCTCAATGATGGTCAGTTCTCCCTTGTCGCTTTCGGCAAGAATGTCCACACGGTTAAACTTGTCTTCTTCTGTTTCTTGGTTCGATTCGCTTTCGAGAAATCTCTCAATGGTGTATTTCCTTCCGAGCAGCGATTCGAGCAGTCCCTCAATCACGGCATGGTTGGCCTTGTTGCGCAATAGGCGTTTCATGGCCCAGTCAAATCGTATGTAGTTGTCCATAATGAAATGTCCTTTCTTGATTTAATTGTTTGTATGTTACAAATTTACGCAAAAATGTTTGAACGCCAATCTTTTTATATTGTTTTTGTGTAGCAACAAGCAGATTTTCTTCATATTCTTTCCTCGTATCAGATTAATCTGTTTGTTGCTCAATTCTTCTTTTCTTTTTTTGTTCTTATTCTTCTTAATCGGTAAACTATGAAAAGGCTGTTCCTTCATAATTGGTTTTCATTTTTTTTACTATAGACAAGGCAATGTCCTATTGTCTTTTTGTCACCCGTTCAACCTCAGCCAATCCCATGTTAATGAGAATCATCACCACAATCCACACGATGACGGTGAGGGCTATCGGAACGAGATATATGCTGCTGCCGATGTTAGACATTGGTGAGTCCCATGCGGCATGAAGAATTACAGGTATGATGAACAGACGCAGGAACCTCTTGTCGGTTAAGAGCGACGTGTCGAAACGTCGCAAGGCCTTGCCTGCTATGACCAAGGCTGCTCCCGATATTGCTGCCCAGGTGACATGTCCGCCGGGCGCGAGGAAACCGCGAATGATGATGCTTTGGTTTATCGCATCCATCATCATTGAGGCATCGAGCTGTCTGCCATAGGCGGCATAATAGCCCGAGTTTTGGAAAAAGGAGAGCACAGGTTGCAAGGCATAGCCTGCCGACTCGAAAGCGGCGAAGCCCGCTCCCACGCTTGCGCCTATGAGCAGTCCGCCGAGAATGCTCAGACGTTTCATCTTGCTGAGGAACCAGAACACGATGACGGCCTTGCCTGCTTCCTCCACAATGCCCGTCACGATGGCACCTATGAGGTTTAGCTCGTGGCTGCCCACTATGGAGAAGAGCATCAGCGTTGCCACCAGCGAGGCACATCCTCCCACGAGGAAGGTCTGTATGACCTTATACAGGCTGATGTTGCGCCATGCGTTGACCTCCATAAACATGATCATCGTTGAGAGAGGCACGGTGAACGAGCCAACCACAATCATGCCGGGTAGGGCGTTAGGGTTGCCGAAGAGGTTGCAGCAGAGCCACAAGAGGGCAAAGGCTGCTGTGAACATGAGGAACACGCGGCTGTAGAGCCATGGTCTCGGCCACTCTTTCGACACCAGTTGCGGTGACGGCGTGGTGGCGTGTGTGCCGCATATAAAGATGTCTTCGGCCTCCTCCACGGTGTGGCTCTTAAACACATCGGTGAAGAGCATGCGCCAGTTGAGGTCGGCAGGCCTGTCGTTGCCCACATACTCGTTAAGATGGTCCACAAACGAACTGGCGGCACTCTGACCTCTGCCGTGGGCATGGTTTCCGTTGTTGTTGCTTCGTTGTGTGCGTTGGCCGCCTTGTAACGGCTGCAGGTCGCTTCCGCAACGTCCGCAGAAGCGTGCGTCGTCGGGTATGGGGTTTCCGCAGTTTGGACAATATCTCATAATCTTCTTGTTTTAGGATTTGTTCTTGTTATGCCGATGCTTGTTTTTATCTTTTCGGCAATACAAAATTACCCTTTTTCTTCAAACAATCATACTCCTTTTTGATTAATTGTATGAAATGCGGCGATTACTTTACATAATCTCGTTTTCTAAGATCACAACTCTTCCATGTTGATGAACATCCAAGTGTTTATGGCGCACATTGTCTCTTGTATAAAGAAGAAGGAAAGTGCCCAATCTCTGTTCAATTCAGATGGAAAAATAAAAGACATGATGAAATTTGCAGCAATACACAATCCCAACATCTTTAGGCTGTCGCCTCTTTTCTCGCTTACGATTTTCCATTCCCATCGTTTGCGCAGACGCCAGCAACTGAAAATTATGGCTCCTATAGATGCTGCGCACCATGCTATCAGAGTCTCCGACGACTCTTGCGGAAACGCCCAGTTTACAGCAATTTCCACGCCTGAGTATCCGCTCCCGCGATGTAGAAAATCGATAATATTGCTTATTGCTGAGACAATAACGAACACCCATGCCCATTTGAATATGGTTGAGCAGCCTTTGTTGTCTTCTATTGAGCGTGCAATGTTTGTTGCGCTTCCATTGTTTGATGTGCTTGCTTTTTTTGAAGAATCATGGCTCTTGCTCTTTCCTTTATTGCTGCCAGAGTCTACGGTTGTAGCTTCGCTTTCAGCCCTTCTCTTTTGCTTCTCTTCGTTCTCCTTCACTTTATCCATTGCTTCATCCAGGGCTGTCATCATCTGTTCCATCGTCTGAAAGCGGTGGTTGCGTTGTGGTTTCATCGCCTTTTCCACAACGCCAATAATGGGTTGTGGCACGCCTTTTTGTTTCATCTCCTTCTTCGGAAACCCGAAGTTCAGAATGTCGGAAGCCTCTGGTGGTCTTTGCCCTGTAAGCATTTTCAGCATCGTGGCACCGAGGGCGTAGACGTCCATCTGCACCGGAAAATCTTTGCCTTCGCGGTGGTTGGCCTGTTCTATAGGCGCATAGCCAGGCGTTCCAGACCCAACGGTTGTGCTGCTCTCAGGCTGTCCGTTTTGGTCATACTGCTTCGACAGGCCGAAGTCGATAAGAATGGCGGTCTTCTCGTCTGCCATCATCACGTTTGCGGGCTTCACATCAAGGTGAAGCATGCCCATCGAGTGCATGCAGCTTAGGGCAGAGCCAACCTGTCTTGTTATGCCCACCGTCTCGTCAGTAGACAGCCGTCCTTTTGCGGCGATGAGGCTGTCAAGGCTCTGTCCGTCGATATATTGCATGACATAATAAGATGTGCTGTTGGCGCGGAAGGCATCAACGACCATCACAATGTTCTTGTGGCGCAGCCTGCTGAGGTGATCGCTCTCCTGTTCAAACTTACGCTTGTAATAGTCAAACATGCCCTCGCGGTTACTGCTTGTCACGGATGTGCTTTCGCGTCCATTGATGTCGCGCATAAAAAACTCCTTTATGCAGAACAGCTGCTCCACCTCGTCCTCGTCCACTATGTTTTTGGCAAGGTAGGTTATGCCGAACGACCCTTGTCCCAGAGTCTTCAGCAGCATGTAGCTGGCGTTGCCTCCTTTCAGGACGGTGCCTGCTGGAAGAGCGCTTTGTGTGGTGTCTATGTTTGCCATTTTTTTTTGCTTTGTCTTAACAGGTGGTTATGTTTAGTTGTGTCACGTTTTATGATTAACGCAGCTTTAATGCTTCAAAATTACAAAAAATATTTTTGTTGTGCAAACCTGTGCAAACGCCGTTTACCCGCTTTTTGCGTTTATTTGTGCTTAAACGTCGCTATTTCGTGCTTAAACGGTTGAAAATTGTGCTTAAAAAACTTTTATTTTTTTTTCGTGTGTGGCTCTTCTTCGGCTATCTATCAAAGAAACGAAGCCTATCTACGTCACTTACGCCCCGTAACATAGGCATTTACGATCGCTTTCTACGTCACTTATTATCTCAAGCATTCGCGGCGACGTTCTGGCAAGCGACAAAGTCGAGCGAAGCGACGCTTGCTTGATATTAATATCCGTTATCTATATGCGAAAGTTTAGTAAAAGAAAAAAAGAAGTTTCGTATATCTTATAAATATACGAAACTTCTTTTACAGAGGCTTGTTATTCCTTTTTGTTGAAGATAAGGTCATTTTTTCCCCCCCCCCCCGATTCTTCTTGGGGCAAAGATTCTTGTCCTTTTTGTCCTCGTCAGGGTCTTCTATGTTTTTGCTTTCATCGTTTTGTGTGCCTACATTATTAATATTGGCGGTTTCCGAGCCATCCTTCCGTTTCGGTCCATTGTCGTTATTGTCGCTGTCGCTTTTTTCCTCTTTGCTTGCTTTTCCGTCTTTCAGAGCTTTGATCAGCTGTTTTATCGCAGCTCGCGACACCACGATATTGGTAAAGTTGCCGTTCTGGTCCATTAAGGTGAAGCTTTCTTTCGTGATACACGCATACACAACCTTCTTCAGGTTGACGATGTGGCTACGTCCCACCTTCACAAAGCAGGTTCCGTTGTCAAGTTTCCATATTTCGTTGTCTAGCTGTGACAGTCCGTAAGGCAGAAGCATCTTACTGTCTCGTGTGAAAAACACGTTGGTGTAATGGCCTTCTGCCTTAAAATAAAGTACGTCCTCAAGCATAGCTCCGAACGATTCGTCACGTTTAAATAGTTTTAACATCATGAGTTTTGCGTTTTTTTTGGTTCATAACCTCTCCGTTTCAAGAGCCCCGTCGCTGTGACGCGCCGTTGATTGCGAAGAGAAAAAGTCTCGTTAATAATTTATAGAGTAGTTCTTTTTTGCTTTTCTATTCTTCTTTTCTACTATTTTTTTTGTTTTGAATTCGGTTTTTTTATTGTTTATTGGTTTTTCTTACCCGTTGTAACCCTTAGCTTGCTATAAAAAAGCCTTGAACCACCCCATGTAAGTCTTAACAAGGTGTAAATTTAATAATTTTTTTAGAATTTGCAAACAATTCAACTGTTAATTTTCACGAACCATAGGGATTTTTGCACGAATAAGCGGCAAAACGGCTTGATATAAGGCTAAAATGCGCTCTTTTTGTCTTTGTTAACTGATAGTTAGGGCGTTAAACCACTCGGTGCAAACGTCGCGACAACTCGTGCAAAAACCCCGAGCGTTCGGGAAATAGGCATTTAACAAGTGTTTGCGGTTGTGAAAAAATATCGAAATTTGCAGAGTGAAGGATAGAAAGAGCGAATTGATGTGGATATATGACTGTAACGAAAACTACGGGCTGTTAGTTGGCTCTTGAAATCTGAAAAAATAAAACATAACAATAACAAAAAAACAAAAGATTATGAAGAAAATCTTGACTTTGATGGCAGCAATGTCGGCTGTAGCAGGTCCTGCAATGGCTGCTGACTATGTGTGGAATGTGGATGCCACAGGCAACATTACCGCAGAGGAGAAGGGTGACATTGCCTTCGCCAACAACAAGTTTACGTTTACGGTTAACAGTGGTGAAAAAGTTTGGGTAAAAGGCTCAAATGTTACTGTTTCGTTCGGTGGAGTAAATCTCACTGGCAAAGAGGTTACGTTCGATATGGAAGGTGCAGGTTTGCTCTACAGTCCTGAAGCTACAGGTCAGGTTACTGTGACTCTCGGCGCTAACTCTACCATTGAGAAAATTAAAGTGGTAGGTGAGTCGTCAATGCAGATAGAAGATCTGTTCGAAGCTGTAAAGACTGAGGTGCAGAAGGCCAATCAGGAGACCGCTGTTTGGGCTACAGAGTCTGATCTGGAGCCGTTCTTTACTGCTGTGCGCGCTCAAATCAATAAACAGGGCGCAATCAATCAGGAAGTGCGCGCTTTGCTTGAGAACTATCAGGCTAACAATTCTGTTGATGAGCATGCTGCAGAGTTAAAGCTCCGTCTTAATGCTGCCATTGACAACATAAAGAAATATGTAGATTTAGCAAAAGAAGACAAGAAAACATATGACAGAATAATCGGAGATGATGCAAAAGCTTTGAAGGAACAGTTGGAAAAAGGCACAAGCACACCTAAAAATAAGGATGTTGACAACAACAGCGAGAAGTATATTAAGGACTGGAAGATGACGTCAATCGTAAAACCTAGCGATTTACTCAAACCTGCAACATTCGTTAAGTGGAAAACCGCTTGGGCAGAGGAGGCTTGGAACAGTTTCTATACAGATATTGAGGCAATAAAGAACGAGGCTCTTGCTGAGCTTGGCAAGTTCGCTAAAGTTGAGCTGCCTGATGTTGGATCAGGTAGTTTCCAGGCTGGTTTTACTGAGGCTGATTTTAAGGCTAAGTACGCAACACTCCAGACAGAGGCTAAGAATGTTGTTAACCGTGCCATCTTTGAGCGCGATTATGCTGATAAGATTAAGGCTGCCATGGAGGATATCCAGGCAATTAACGAGGTTGTAAAGGCCGGCTCTCCTTTCTCTGTTCAGACTCCTTCTTTCTCTCGACTCACAGATGAGGTAACACAGCTTGACCGCCTCCTCGTACAGCCTACTGACGCTCATCGCAGCTTGACAAAAGAAGTCCTTAACGGCCCTGATTTTAAGGGATCGTATGACAAATGTGCCAAGGAGATTGCCGACATCAAGGCAGCTCTCGTAAAGCAGGCTAAGGATGCTCTTGAGGCACGCATTGAACCGACACAGAAGTCGCTCAACGAGACAAGCTACAAGATTTCTGCAAAATATGTGAACGAGCCTGAGACACAGAAGAAGTATGAGCTTGAGTTCGCAAAGATACAGAAGCAGCTTGATGACCTCAAGAAGAATGTTGCTGCTGTAGCCGATTTCAAGGATATCGTTAATACATACAACAAGTATAACGGCGAGTTCGACAATATTAACAAGGACATCGACAGCAAGTGGCAGAACACTCTGTCAGCCCAGAAGAAAGAAGTTCTTGATAACAACCATAAAGAAGCAGTTGCGTTGCTCGATAATGTGGAAAAGGTTCGCACGGCTTATAACGACAATGTGCTGCGCATAAAGAAATGGGTAGACGCAACTTGGACTGACGAAGATACCGACGTTAAGCTGAACGCCAACTTGAAGGAGTTGTTCAGCGTGGCAGGTGGTGTTGACAAGATGAAGGATGACATCGTTGCCGATACCTTGCGTTACACCAAGCTTATAAACGAGACTCCTGACGTGGAGTTCAATGCCAACGACAACCAGTATCGTCTGCTTAGCGGCGAGGTCGAGACATTTACAAATAACCTCAAAGCAGTTGAGAAGGCTATCATGGCACAGATTAACGAGGCCGTGTTTACCGCCAACCTGCGTGCAGCCAACTACTTGACCGGTACTCCCATGTCAAACGCTTATTGGTATGTTGCAGATGCAAAGGAGGCTGGCCATGAATATGCAAACCTTTGGCCTGGTACCAAGCATGAGTTTATGAGTGCAGATGCTGTTGCTCTTTTCCAGAAGGAGTTTGAGAAGATAGCCTACAAGGATGCCAACAAACAGGGCGCTGGATATCTTGACGAGGCTGAAAGAATCATTGCTGCCGGTCATGTTACAGATTTCGCTAAGGTTGACATTGACAAGCAGAAACTTGCCGATCAGGTGGCTGACGTTGAGGCAATCTTCGCAAAGGTTAAGCCTGCCGTTGATGCGCTCAACAAAGAGAAGGTAGCTTACAAGAACCTCTACGATGCCATTTATGTGCAGAAGATCGATTGGAACGTGGTTAAGGCTGAGGCGGCTACATATCAGAAGGCTATTGATGCTGCTGCCAAGGAATACAACACAACAGGATTCGATGTTACAGCGCGCTTGAAGGAGCTTAACAAGCTGTTTGACGGTGTTAAGGACGTAGATGGCTGCACCGAAGATGGAGCATACACAATGCTTGAGAAGGGCACCAACCCCGTAAACGCTTCAAACGCTGAGCTGAACGCTTCTATCAACAAGAAGATTGAAGATTTCAAGGCTGGTCTTAATGAGATACGCCACTATCCTGAAATTCTGAAGAACAAGGCAGCTATGACTACAGCTGATGCCGATATCAAGGCTGTTGAGGCAGAACTTGTAAATGCTCGCGAGGCAATAAAGGCTTACAACGAGACTGTTCAGGCTGGTGCTACACAGCTGCTTAACGGTGCTGAGAGCGCTCTTAAGACAGCAAAGGCAGCCATTGAGGATGCTAGCAATAAGCTTACACTTGCCGACAATTACACCGAGGGTCAGAACCTTAAGCAGGGTCTTACCAACGCTTCACAGGAGATTAAGGACGCTCTTGCATGGGCTGCTCAGGCTGCCAAGGATGCCGATCTCGACTACAACGGTGATGGCAAGGTTAACGTTCAGGACCTGCTTGATGCTGATGCCGAATTCCAGAATTCTGGTGACGGCTTCACCTTCTACAAGTTCTTCGATGCTTATCTTGAGTATCTCTCAAAATAAAACAATCATACATCACATATTCTTTTGAAGGAATGGTTTCCCGTTGAGGGAAGCCTTCCTTTGAAAAGAAAAATGATGAATGGTTAAAAAAAGTAACATGATAAACATTTACTATTCAACAATTATGAAACAAACAAAACTTTATAATTGCCTTTTTGTGTTGGCCATGCTTCTCATGGCAAGCGCAAGCGCCATGGCACAGGAGTTTACTCTCAAGACAGTAACCTTCCTTAAGCCTGGCGAAAAGGCCACTGTTGCCGTAGGCTTGAAAAACAGCACCGATGTGAACGCTCTTCAAGCCCGCATCTCTCTGCCAGAGGGTCTTACCTTTGTAGAGAATGCCAGCAACGCTACGCGTTTCAACATCAGCAAGACTGAGCGATCACAGGGCATGACTCTTGCTTTGAAAAAGGTAAACGAGAAGACTGCTGCAATGGTATGTTTCAGTTCAACCACACCGATTGCTGCTGGCGAAGGCGATGTGTTCACTTTCGAGGTCAACGTTGCAGCCGACTATTCTGGTTCTAAGGAACTGGTTTTGAGCGATACACAGATTGCAGTTCCCGGCCAGGACGTTGTCTATGGCGAGAAGAACGTTGTGTCTAAGGTTGTCGACTCTGAGAACAAGGTTATCGTTGCTGGCACAGCTCAGCCAGTCAAGGTTGGCGAAGAGCAGACAGTTGCTCTCACCCTGAGCTTCCCCAAGGCCATCATGCGTGGTTGTGCTTTCAACGTAGAGCTTCCTGCTGGTGTTACAATCGTCGACAATTCGGCTAAGGTAGGTGCTCTTGGCACAAACCACAAGATCAACCTTAAGAACGGCCTCTTCACTATCAACTTCCTCGACTTTAGTGTGAGCGACGCTTTCAGCGCCAACGAGGGTGAGCTTTGCACCTTCAACATCAAGGCCGACGAGACCTTCGTTGCAGGTTCAGAAATTAAGTTTAAAAATTTCAAGACATGGGCACAAGGTGGTTTTGACGAGTATTATGCAGAAGATTTTGCCATCAAGCTGACCAAGGGCGACGCTACAGGCATCAACGGTGTAACAGCCGACGAGCTTGGTGCTGACGCTGTATATCAGCTCAACGGTGTGCGCACAGACCAGATGAAGCAGGGCGTGAACATCGTTGTTAAGAATGGCAAGGCTATCAAGGTTCTTAAGAAGTAAACAACTTTTAAAGAGATATATCCTTTCAATTCGTAGTTTTGTGGCTATTAACAAAATAGAGTAAAGTTTTACACAAGACGTTTATAACAGACCACCCACGGCTATGTTTTCTCAGTTTTTACATAGTCTGGGTGGTTTTTTACAATAAAAAATTTTTTTAATTTATATATCCTACATATTTTAGGCAGTGTGTATACCATGAAGACACAAGCAAATTCGTTTCTTTATGCTTTAGTGCGTGATGCATTGAAGCATATTTTTTTTATATCTGAAATATACTAAAACAAGGGCGTTGAGCGTTATTTTAAAGGTATATTGCGGTTTCTTCAAAAACAGATGTCAAGAAACCGCATGTCTTCAGGCAAGAGGAAGGCCTGAAGAAGAAATTGCCGCTTAACATGTTGAACATTGATTACAGAACAAAAGCATGATTGATTATATCAAAGGCGAACTTGCCGAACTGACACCGGCACAGGCCGTTATCGAGGCGGCAGGCGTGGGTTACGCCCTCAACATATCGCTTAACACCTACACCGCCATACAAGGCAAGAAAGATGTGAAACTCTTTGTTCACGAGTCGCTTGTTACAGGTGGACGCGATGACAGCTACACCTTCTTTGGCTTTGCCTCCAAGCAGGAGCGCGACCTCTACCGTCTGCTTATCAGCGTGTCGGGCGTGGGTGCCAACACAGCCCGCATGATCCTTTCGGCAGCATCGCCCGCTGACCTCAGCAACGCCATTGCCTCTGGCAACGAACGGCTGCTTAAGGGCGTTAAAGGCATCGGTCTGAAGACCGCCCAGCGCATTATTGTAGACCTTAAGGACAAAGTTGTGGCTCTTGGCATCGCTCAAGAGGTTACCATGGGCGAGGGTGGCAGCACCGTGGCTGTGAACAACGAGGTCATGGATGAGGCTGTGTCTGCTCTCACCATGCTTGGTTTCTCGCCCGCACCCTCAGCCAAGGTTGTCAAGGCGTTGCTTGAAGAGAACGCCGCCATGCCTGTGGAGCAGGTTGTCAAGGAAGCGTTGAAGCGCATAAAGTAGCGCATAAAGTAATATAAAAAACTGAATGAAGCAAAGGAACCTTTTTCTCTCAATAATAACATGTCTGCTCGTTGCCGTTGTAGCGAGCTATGCCTTTGCTGTGCCTTTTCGTCAGGACGACCGCACACGCCGCGCTCAACGCCAGCAGGGCGTGCAGCGCAATGGCGCAAACCAGCGACAGGGAGAAGCGCATCGGCAGGGTGGGGCACAGAAGAGCCTTCCTTCCAAGGACAGCATCTTGGCGCAGCCCATCATAGAGAACGAAGACACCATTCCCGACTCGTTGCTCCATCCGCGTTGGAAAATCCAGCGCACCATGCCCATCACGCTCAACGACCTCAACCAGGGCGTTGCCGACCTGCGCCGTCCCGACAACCTTAAGCAGGAGGTGGTCTATAACGACACCATCAACCGCTACATCATTGGTTCCAAGATAGGCGACTCTTACATCAACGCCCCTGTCATGATGACGCCAGAGGAGTATAGAAAATGGAGCGAGCGCAAGGCCATGCAGAGCTATTTCCGTTCAAAGAACGACGAAATTTACAAGGCCAAGGGTAAGGAGAAATTCGACTTTACCGACATGCACTTCGACCTCGGTCCCGCCGAAAAGATCTTCGGCCCCGGCGGTGTGCGCATAAAGACCCAGGGAACGGCAGAACTGAAGTTTGGCGCCACGATGAAGAACATCGACAACCCGTCGCTGCCCATCAGAAACCGCAAGACGACCAATATCGACTTTGACGAGAAGATAAACCTCAACGTCAACGGAAAGGTGGGCGACAAGGTCAACATGAACCTTAACTACAACACCGACGCCACCTTCGACTTCGACTCACAGAACCTCAAGCTCAAGTATGACGGCAAGGAAGACGAGATCATAAAGCTCGTTGAGGCAGGCAACGTGTCGTTCCCCAGCAACTCATCGTTGGTCAAGGGCGCGTCCTCACTCTTTGGCTTGCGCACCGACCTGCAGTTTGGCAAGCTGAAGCTACAGCTCGTTGCCTCGCAGAAGAAGTCGACAACCAAGAGCGTGTCGACAAAGGGCGGCACACAGTTCACGCCATTCGAGATTGACGCTGCCAACTATGAAGAAAACCGCCACTTCTTCCTCTCACAATATTTCCGTGAGAAATATGATGCCGGCATGCGGTCGCTCCCCAACCTCACCACAGGCATAAAGATTAACCGCGTGGAGGTGTGGGTCACGAACAAGACAGCCACAACCAGTAACACACGTTCCATCATAGCCCTTACCGACCTGGGCGAGAACACGCTTGTCCATAACCACATGTGGCAGACCACAGGCTTGCAGGTGCCTGCCAACGCCGCCAACACAGAATATAAGACCATGGTGGAGCAGTATGGTGCTGCCCGCGACATCGACCAGACATCGACCGTGCTTGACGGTATCGGCTCCTTTGCTGGCGGCAGCGACTATGAGAAGCTGTCGAGCGCCCGTCTGCTCAACTCTTCCGAGTATAGCGTCAACACCGCCCTCGGCTACATCTCGTTGAAGACCTCGTTGCAGACCGACCAGGTGCTTGCCGTGGCTTACGAGTACACTTATGGTGGACAGACCTTCCAAGTGGGCGAGTTTGCGAGCGACGTGACGGACGTGTCACAGGCTCTCTTCGTCAAGGCGTTGAAGAACACCAGCAACAACCCTTCTCAGGGCAACTGGCGACTGATGATGAAGAACGTCTACTATCTCTCTTCACAGGTGGAGAAAGAGAAGTTCCGCCTCGACGTCAAGTTTCAGAGCGACACGGCAGGCGTGTACCTCTCTTACCTGCCTGAGCCACAGACCAAGGACCTGCCGATCATCAGAGCCCTCGGTGCCGACCGTCTCGACAACAACAACAAACCTCACCCTAACGGATATTTCGATTTTGTCGAGGGCTACACCGTGTCTAACGGTCGCGTGTTCTTCCCGCAGGCAGAGCCGTTCGGAAAAGGAATATACAATTTTCTCGTGAGCCGTGGCGTGCCTGCCGACAAGGCAGAGAAATATGCGTTCACCGAGCTTTACGACTCGACCAAGACCGTTGCCAAGCAGATAGCAGAGAAAGACAAGTACATGCTGTCGGGACAGTTTAAAGGCACGGCAGCCAACATCATCTCGCTCGGCGCATACAATGTGCCGCAAGGCTCGGTGGTCGTTACGGCAGGTGGCGTGAAGCTCACCGAAAACTCCGACTATTCTGTCGACTATAGCGCTGGCGAGGTGACCATCCTCAACCAGAGCATCATCGATGCGGGCACGTCTGTCAACGTGTCGTTGGAGAGCAACAGCGACTACGGTCAGCAGCGCAAGACCATGTTCGGAATGAACTGGGAGTACGACTTCTCGAAAAACTTCCAGATGTCGGGAACCATACAGCACCTCTCGGAGCAAGCCCTCACCACAAAGGTTAACATGGGCAGCGAGCCGCTCAACAACACGTTGTGGGGCGTTAACATGAACTGGAAGAAGGAGAGCCAGTGGGTCACCAACATGCTCGACAAGATACCATTCCTCCATCTCACGCAACCCTCAAACATCTCGTTCTCGGGCGAGTTTGCACAGCTCTTGGCAGGACAGAGCCACGGCACGCAAGACAACGCCTCTTACATTGACGACTTTGAAGACACAAAGAACACCATCGACGTGAGCACCCCCACATCATGGATCATATCGAGCGTGCCGACCATGTTCCCCGAGAGCAAGGACAAGACCACTCTCGCCAGCGGCTACAACCGTGCCCGCCTGGCTTGGTACACCATCGACCCGCTCTTCACGCGTCGTTCCTCGTCGCTCACCCCATCCCACATAAAGAGTGACCTTAACCAGCTGTCAAACCATTATGTGCGTGAGGTGCCTGTGCGCGAACTGTTCCCGAAACGCAACCAGAACAACTACAGCGGAGCAACATCAATGCTCAGCGTGCTCAACCTCGCTTTCTATCCGTCAGAGCGCGGTCCTTACAACTTCAGCACGGATCTTGCCTATGACGGAACGCTCAACAACCCCGAGAACCATTGGGGCGGCATGATGCGCAAGCTCGACACCAACGACTTTGAGGCAGCCAATATAGAATATGTGGAGTTTTGGATGCTTGACCCCTTCATCTACAGTCGGCGCGACGGCAACGCCAGCGACTTTGGCGGCGATTTCTATCTTAACCTCGGCGAGGTGAGCGAAGACATTCTGCGCGACGGAAAGAAATTCTATGAGAGCGGAATGCCTGTCGACGGTTCCAACAGTTTCGTAAAGACACAATGGGGCAAGATCCCCACACAGGCCACCGTGACCTATTCGTTCGCGTCGGCCAAGGGAGCGCGTGCCTTGCAAGATGTGGGCTTCAACGGACTGAACGACCAGGAGGAGCAGACCTTCGAGACCTATCAGACCTTCCTGAAGAGCATCGAGGGCAAGATCAGTAAGGCCGCCTACGACTCTATATGGGCAGACCCCGCTGGCGACAACTACCACTATTTCCGTGGTTCCGACCTCGACCGCATGGAGGCACCCATCTTGCTGCGTTACAAGTATATCAATAACCCGCAAGGCAACTCGCCCGACAACGACAGTCGCACCGAGGGCTACGACACCTCTTACAAGACAACTCCAGATGTCGAGGACATAAACCAAGACTACACGCTCAACGAATATGAGAAATATTATCAGTATCGCATCTCCATTCGTCCCGAGGACCTCGTTGTGGGTCAAAACTACATCGTCGACAAGCGCGAGGTGTCGCCAAAGTTGAGAAACGGCGAGACCGACCATGTCACATGGTACCAGTTCCGCATACCCCTGAGCGACTATGAGCAGCGCGTGGGTGGCATCAGCGATTTCACATCCATACGTTTCATGCGTATGTTCCTTGCAGGCTTCAAGAAGCCCATCGTTCTGCGCTTTGGCAACCTCGACCTCGTCTATGGCAAGTGGCGCATGTATAACCAGACGCTTGATGCCACGGCTCCACAGCAGGGCAAGATGACGATGGGTGCTGTCAACATTGAGGAGAACAACGACAAGTCGCCCGTCAATTATGTGTTGCCTCCCGGCATCAGCAGAGCACAGGACCCCTCGCAGCCCCAGCTTGTAGAGAGCAACGAGCAGGCGTTGTCTATGAATGTCGAGAACCTCGGTCACGGCGAGTCGAAGGCTGTGTACAAGAACACCACCCTCGACCTCCGGCAGTATAAGCGCATGCAGATGTTTGTGCATGCCAACTCGCTCGACCCCAACACCACCAATCTGCAGGACAACCAGCTGGCGGTGTTCATACGCCTCGGCTCCGATTATAAGAGCAACTATTATGAGTATGAAATTCCGCTGTCGCTCACGCCGTGGAAGTCGAACTATGGCATGAACTCGCCCTCCGACCGTCGCTTGGTGTGGCCCGAGGAGAACATGCTCGACGTGCCCCTGTCGCTCTTCACGGCTGTGAAGAAGGCACGCAACAAGGCCAAGGCCGCCGGCACAGCCTCTTACAGCCGCCCCTATTCGGCCTACGATGAAGACAAACCCAACAACAAGGTGACGGTCATGGGTAACCCCACGCTCGGTGAGGTCAAGACCATGGTCGTTGGTGTGCGCAACCTGTCTTCTGACGCTAAGAGCGGTGAGGTGTGGGTGAACGAGCTGCGCCTGAGAGACTATAACAACTCGGGCGGTTGGGCTGCATCGGGCAACCTCAACCTGCAGCTCTCCGACTTCGGTACGGTCAACCTCACAGGCAAGTATGTGAGCGACGGCTTTGGCGGCTTGGAGGACGGTGTGGCAGCACGCTCCACCGACGACTACAAGACCTATAGTCTGACGACCAACTTCGAGCTGGGCAAGTTCTTCCCCGACAAGGCGAAGGTCTCTATACCTCTTTATTATAGTGTGACGAAAGAAGAAACCTCTCCACGCTACAACCCGCTCGACACCGACATGCTGCTCAAGGACGCCCTCGATGCAGCAAGCGACAAGCATGAGCGCGACTCGATAAAGAGCATCGCCGTGACGAAGACCACCAACACCAACTTCTCGCTGTCGGGTGTGCGTGTGGGCATAGCCACGAAGCGTCACCCCATGCCTTATGACCCCGCCAACTTCTCGTTCAGCTACAGCCACAGCCATCGCTACTCGTCTGGCGAGACCACGGTCTATGAGAAGGAAGACAACTGGCAGGGCTCGCTCAACTATTCGTGGGTGCCTGTATACAAGCCTCTTGAGCCTTTCAAGAAGATTAAGAACAAGAGCAAGTGGCTCGATTTGCCGCGACGCTTCGGCTTCAACTGGCTGCCGCAGAACGTGGGCTTCAACTCAGAGATCTCACGCAGCTACTATGAGCTACAGGAGCGCGACATGCAAGACCTTGGCGGCTCACAACTGCCGCTCACGTTTAGTCAGCAGTTTCTGTGGAACCGTGAGTTCTCGTTACGCTGGGACCTCACGAAGAACCTGCACATGAACTTCCAGAGCGCCACGCACGCGGAAATAGAGGAACCCTACACGCCGGTGAACAAGGACCTCTATGCCGACCAGTATAAGGCATGGAAAGACTCGGTGTGGACGAGCATCAAGCATTTCGGAACGCCGCTCGACTATAACCAGACGTTCACGGCTTCCTACCAGTTGCCGCTCAACCTCATACCCGTCTTCGACTGGGTGAACGCCGACGCTCAATATACCGCCACCTACAACTGGATGCGTGGCTCCGACCTTGAAGACGGCACGTCGCTGGGCAACACCATCAGCAACAACCGTCAGATCCGTCTTAACGGCACCTTCAACATGGAGAAGCTCTATAACCATGTGCCGTTCCTGAAGAAGGCAAACGACAGGTTCAAGAAAGAGCCGTCGAGCAACCGCAACAAGAAGAATGCGAAGAACAAGAAAGATGCGAAGGACAAGAACTCGTTGTCTAAACGCAACGGACGGCAGGGTGCAGACCTGGACAAGCAGAAGGCTAAGCTTCCCAAGAACAAGAAGGGCTTTGAGAAGGAAATCACGCTGTTGCCCGACACCCTTATGAAGATCAAGCACGGCAAGAACAGCAAGCGTCTTATCGTTTCTGCAAAGACCGAAGACGGCAAGCCGTTCCAGCTGAAATATCGTAAGATCGACAACAACACCATAGGCATAAAGAGCCGTCTCGACTCGGCGTTGAAACTGAAGATCACGGTGACGCCCAAGGAGCCGCTCGACAACAAGGGCTGGTACAAGACCATGCAGACCATTGCGCGCACGCTGATGATGGTGCGCAACGTGAGCCTGTCTTATTCGAACCAATATTCAATGTCGCTGCCCGGATTCATGCCCAGCGTGGGCGATGCCTTCGGACAGAAGCGCAACCAAGGTGCGTGGGCGCCAGGCCTCGACTTTGCCTTTGGCTTTACAGGCGACTCGTATGTGGACAAGGCGCGTGACCGCGGATGGCTGTTGCTCAGCGACTCTATCGCCACCCCTGCCTCTACCAACAAGACAGAGGACCTGCAGGTGCGCATGACCCTTGAGCCTGTGCGCAACCTGAAGATCGACCTCAATGCCGCCCGCACACAGACAACGGCGCGCAGCGTGCAATATATGTATGAAGGGTCGCCCACAACGCAGAGCGGCACGTTCTCCATGACCACCCTCTCGCTGCGCAGCGCCTTTGAGGGCATGGGCGACGCCGAACACGGCTACCATTCGACATCGTTCGAACGCTTCTGCAACAGCTTGGAAAGCTTCCGTCAGCGCGTGGAACAACGTTATGTCGGCGCTACCTATCCGCAAGGCTCGGCGCTCGCAGGACAGCCCTTCGATGCTGCCAACGGTGGCGTGGGCTTATATTCGGCCGATGTCATGGTGCCTGCCTTCCTCGCAGCCTACACCTCGTCGGGAGGCAACAGCCTGAACATCTTCCCCACATTGTCGCGCATGCTGCCCAACTGGACGGTGCGTTACAGCGGACTGTCAAAGTTGCCTTGGTTCCGCGATGTGTTCAAGAGCGTAAACATCAACCACTCTTACAAGAGCATCTATGCCGTGGGTGCATACCAGTCGTACAGCACCTTCATGGAGCTTATGGGTCCGGGTCTTGGCTTCATCTCAGATGCCACCACGGGCATGCCTGTTCCGTCGTCAATGTATAACGTCTCGACGGTTAGCATCAACGAGTCGTTCTCGCCGCTGCTTGGCATTGACGTCACGTTGCAGAACAACCTGACGTGCAAGCTCGAGTATAAGACCATACGCACGCTGAACCTCAGCATGACGAGTGTGCAGATCAACGAGTCGTCATCACACGACTGGGTGCTGGGCATGGGCTACACCATCAGCAACTTCAATCCCTTCGGACCGAAGGCGCGTAAGGTGAAATCGGGCAGGAAGAGCGGTAACGGACAGAACGATGCGCAGCAGAAGCAGAACAGCTCATCGCGAAACAACCGTAGCTCATCGGGCTATAACAGTGACCTGAAGCTTCGTCTTGACCTCAGCTATCGCAAGCAGGCAGCCATAAGCCGTGACATCGCATCAATGACGTCGGCGGCAAGCAGTGGCAACACAGCCTTCAAGCTGTCGTTCTCTGCCGACTATTCGTTCTCGCGTCTGCTCACCATGAGCTTCTATTATGACCGACAGACGAACACGCCGCTGCTTACGTCAAGCAGCTACCCGACGACCACTCGCGACTTTGGCCTTAGCCTCAAGTTCTCTCTCACGAGGTAACGCTTTGCCGGTTATAAAGACAATGTGGCTTTTGGCCGGAAAGGTTTAAAGACAATGGATAAATTCTTTATTTGTTGTTTTTGCCTGCGTTTCTTGCTTGCGGTGGTTTAAAGACAATAGAGACAATAGAGACAATCGTTTATATGACAGAACTCTTGCATTTATGATATGAAATCTCAAGCAAGCGTCGCCGAAGG
>ERZ791573.225-NODE-225-length-37996-cov-5.754171_pt1 | contig 37996 bp, 37 predicted proteins | sample MGYA00509971_ERZ791573 | MGnify/ENA primary metagenome ERZ791573 (study PRJEB30046, sample SAMN00791921) | human gut metagenome | study: EMG produced TPA metagenomics assembly of the A metagenome-wide association study of gut microbiota in type 2...
ATTTTATACGCAGCTTCAAGAAAATGTATGGGGTATCACCTCTTAAATACAGAAAAGCTTCCTGTATAATTTAACGCCTTCTACTATAGCTGGCACAGTCTCAGTGAATGCAGAACCATCAAGCGCAGTGTGCAGACTGAGTGCATCAGCACCTGTAAGCCCCACAGACATCAGAAGCATTTATGATGAACCATAGCGGCGAGCGTTTCTATGGAAAGACAGGAGATATATTGAACGAACAGAATATATCAAGGTCATTTGATGTTAACGTGGTTGTGGATGAGATTATATATCAGAATAAGATGATAAGAAGTATAATTCCTGTATCACTGGCATGAAAGGTTGATAAATATGCATAAAATGTAATATTTTTGTTGGCTATAATATTGTCGATATGATATAGTAACATATCGTGTTATCATTAAAGGAGGGTATGAACATATGAGTTCTTCCAATGCATTAGATGGTGTGTTCACAGTTGCGGGAGTCAGACCGGCAAGAGATGGTATGACAATATCAAGAGATACTAAGCTTGGTAAAGAAAATGTTATCACATTTTTTGCACTGGGGGCAGGAACATCTATCAGTCAGGAGCGTTACGATACGACTTCTGTTTACATCGGAGCTGAGGGTGATGCATCATTTATTACAGGTGAGGATGCAGCCAGACAGAGTTTTACTGATGGTGATATGCTTATTGTACCAGGTGGAACACTTTGTGGTGTTGATAGCGAATCTGGAGCGGTATATACAGAAATAATTATTAAAAAGGAGATTACAATGAACAATTTAGTTAAAGCAGGCGAAGTAATGAAACTTAAGGACCTTATCCAGTATGAGGATGGAAGCATAAGCAATCTTGATGTTGCAAGCAACCCTTCAATGAAGTTTGTCCTTATGGCATTTGATGCAGGAACAGGTCTTACACCACACCGTGCACCAGGCAATGCAATTATATTTGCACTTGAAGGAAAGGCAACTATCGGATACGAGGGCAAGGATTATGTAATCAATGCTGGCGAGAACTTCCGCTTTGAAAAAAACGGACTTCACAGTGTCACAGCAGATGAGAAGTTCAAGATGGCTTTATTACTTGTTATTGAGTAAATATCTGTAAAGGATTGCAGCCAGTTGAATTTGCAGCCAGTCGTACGACGTGTTAAGCTGGATTTGAAGGATATTATATATCTGCTGTAAACGATACTTAACACTGTTGACATGGATGAACAGTTCTTTTGCAGTTTGGTTCATATTTCTATCATTATCAAGATATGTAAGAAATGAAGTCATGAGTTTGGGATGCTTTGGGAGAGAGCCCAGATAATCACTTACGACACATTTAAGCAGGTACTGATTATTAATATCAATCATTCTGAAGAGAGAAATCTGGTTGTAATGAAGAATCATGTCTTTTAAAATGTTACATTTAGCTATATGCAGAGTCTGATAAGCCTGTATATAGCTTTTTTTAATTCAGAAAGGCTTGAGACCGCATATCCGACACCACCATATAATGATGTGTTATCTGACAGCTTATTATTATAATATGGATTATTCTGTTCAATCATATCAGCTAAAGTGCGTATGAGCTTTATCTGGACATCAATAGATGTATCTGGTTCAGAACCGGTTTCAATATCAAAAGAATATGAAATACACAAACTGTATACATATATCTTGCATTAAAGCCATCAACAGTGTTAAAGTCCCATATTGTCATGGGTGTTGACATAAGATAAGAAGTCAAGCGGAGAGACAAAGGGCAGACAGGGAAGCTCTTCAAGAAACTATGATGTATTAGGAAGAGAACTGTTTACACCGGATGAAGCAGAGCAGAAAGCAAAGATTGACAGGGAGCAGGCAAATGAGCTTGAGTATGTCGATGAGTCACAGAAGTCTGATACTACAGAATGTGCTAACTCTTCTAATGGAAGTGCTGGTACTAAGCCTGTAAGGAATCCTGAGAGGGAAAAGCCTAAGTGGGAGGATACCATCACAAACAGAATGCTACACTGGTCATATACACCGGAGCAGAAGGAAGAGGTGAAGAAAGCACTTGCTGCAGGAGTTCCGAAGGCAACGATTCTTACTTACTTTTATGCGGAGGTAACTGTGGAGAAGATGAGTTCATATCGGAATAAGCATTAAATGATATCGCATAGGCACAGGAATTATGTTATACTGTGTCTATGTAAATGAAAATGATGTTAAATTCGTTGATATTTTAGGTAAGTAAAGCGTACAACTAAATTTAAAGAATAAGTAGAATGAACACATTAATTGTTGTATAACGTTTTTATGCAATTAAGGGTTACAATTTCGATAGGAGATATTTATGAAAAAAATTATTTTTACTGTTTTTCAATACTAATTATATTGACTACTATATTTTTTATTGCTATTGGAACAGTTCGTGATTCACGATACTATATATTGATTTTAGTTTATATTATTGTGTACAAAATTATTTTGTCATTTACAAATAGAAGCAAAAAAAAGTAAACAATATTTTGCAACATGAGAATTAAATTTTTTTGTATAATAATTATTATGGTTTTTATACAGAGAAATATATGAATAACTAAATGAATATATTATGCATGATGAGAGGTGAGAACAATTTGAAAGTTTACTATTTAGCGCTATCATTATTTTTAACGTTCTTCTTCGCACATCAGATAACGCATGTAATGTGCTTTGGCAGATATAGAGATAAAAAATGCAAAAAGAAAAAATTTTATTTTATCTATGGATTTTGGGTGGTATTTTTTGGAATATTGTGTACAATGATGGGTTCGGCATCAGGGGTGGATCATACATTTGATTATGGAATGAACTCCTTAGAATTGTATTTGGGCAAAAAAAATTATTTTGAGGGTAATGTTATTTATGCGGAAGATGACTATAAGCATAATGGTGATTTTATACTAGAGTATTATGTAAAAAATACAGAAGACATAGAAATAATATCAAAACAAATTGTGGAAGAAAATGTATTTATATTTAGAGCTTACAATTTAAGTGATATAAATGTTGTATGGAAATCGGTTGATGATGAGCTTTATGTTTATGGAGGTGATGAACTTTATGCAACTATAGATGTGGAAAGAAAAGGCTTGCTAGTAAAATTAAGTTTTTATTGGAATCAAGAAAAACTGAATCAAAACATGGGAGGATAAAAGTATGGCAAAAACAAAGATTGTAAAATTTATGTGTTCAATTGTGCTTGCGGTCAGTCTGGTACTTTCTCAAAGTTATACCGCAATGGTTTGTTGCAAATAATGTCACGATCATGAAAGCATGGATTATATATCCTCATACGGAACAGAATTGACTATATCAGATTCAGGAGAAGCGAGCTATGCAGAGAAAAGTGTGGGATTAACGGATGGAACGGATGCAGGCCGTGAAGCCGTAAAATGGTATGGAGTCCGGAACGGACTGCATCTGCAAAAGACCAACAAGAACCTGAGATGGTATAGCGTCCACTGAGTAAATCAGTACCACGACAGGTGAATGCAGGTCAGTAACAATCAAACATAAAAACAAGAGCTGTAGCCGGCATCGTTTTTTTCCGTGGGGCATGCCCCCGTTTAGGAGCTTGGCTGGCACTCAGTGAATGGTAGATGCTACGAAGGAAGTTGGGACATGATCCCCTTAGACACGGAAGGTTCATCATCATAGTTGAACAGAGGGAAAATAGCCTTTATAAAGCAAACTAAAAGGATGCTTTATTAGCTATACTTATTTATCAGCTATTCGGTACATGACACTACGATATCCATCACTCTCTGTTTGAGGTAAAATAAAAATCGTCAAAGCCAGTAAAATCAATAGATTTAGGATTGACAGAATAGGAGAAATGAATGAAGAAAATAATAAGAATATTATTTGTATGCTTGTTTTTTATTGCATTAATTTTTATAGGCAAGAATGTATTAAAGGATGGCAAAGAACGGGAATATATAAAGTCTGACAAGTATTATGAGGAAAACATAGAAAATATAAATATAAATGAAGTTAACTTCAAATTTCTCCAAGTAAATGAAGTTGCTAATGTCAATGAAGCATTTTATAAGAAATATGATTCTTATAAAGAAGTAGTGGTGGAAGATAACAAGAATTATGATGTTTTTGAAAAATATACGAAGGTAGATGTTGCATTTGACCAAGGATATTCTGGAATGCGATGTTACTTAAATGAAGATGAAAGTTTCGGTGGAGCTTATTTCCGATATACATTTGAATATGAAACAAATGACGAAAATCTTGTGGATTCTTCTATTGAAGTATATATAACGGCTGAACCGTTAGAAAAGTTTGAAGGTTTATTACCAACTATTGAAGAGGCTGATGAAGGGAATGTATATAGTATATATGATAACATTCTCTATTATATGGAAAATGATGATAATATGAGCTTATTTAAAACTAATATATGTACAGTTGTTTTTGATGGTTCTAAGTACAGTTATTTTTGTGGTGTTATAGATGGCGAGAAAGAATCTTATATCAATAAATATTGTAATGTTTTATATAACTTTTTTCAACAAATGTATAAATGATAAAACTATAAAAATTATAGTAATTTATGAAATGAATCTACAAGACATATAGTATTTCATAAATTAAAGAAGGTTACCAATTTGTTGGTTGGTATGAGAATGATAAATTAATTTCGCAAGAAACACAATATCGTTTTTGTGTAGAAAAAGATACCCTTTTAGTTGCAAAATTTGAAAAAGATGGAGAATCAGCGAACCCAGAAAATCCAGCGAACCCAGAAAATCCTGATTCGGGAAAAGATAATAATACAGGTAATAATTCTGGTTCGGGAATAAATGAAAATGGAGGAGAAAAGATAGAATCTGTTTCAACAGGAGACGAATCTGCAGTTGGATTTTGTAGTCTAATGGCTGTAATCATGGTAAGTATAGTGATGTGTATGGCATTTACAAAAATAAGACGTAAAAAGCAGAGAAATTAAGGAGCCACATAAATGTTCAGAAAAACGTATAAAGTAGTAGTATTAGCAATTGTTCTTGGAGTTCTATTAAATGCTTGTAGTAAAAGACAAGCAGTAACCGAGGAATATAATACAATAAGTGATTTGGCATATTCTGAAAAATGTAAAATTGAACCAATCATATATATTGAAGAAAAAACAGGATTTGTTCCATATATTGTATTAACTAATGATTATAATGGTAAAACACTTTTGTTAAGAAAAGAAATTCTTCCAGAGAATAGAAGAGTTAGTGATTATTCGGCTTACTATGAAGAAAGTGAAATTGATAATTACTTAATGGGAGAGTTTTTTGATAATTTACCTATTCAAACTCGTTGCTTAATTCAAGATTCGGAAATAGAGATTTTAGATGAACGATGCTTGAATCAAATAGATGATAGCGTGATAACTATTGTAAGAAAAGTGTTTTTGTTGTCTTTTACTGAACTTGGATATAAAAAAAATGGGCATGTCGGAGTTGAAGGGGTGCCATTGTTGTATTTTAAAGATAATAAGAATCGTTTTGCTACTACGAATAATGGAAAGTTTACTGTAAGTTGGTGGTTAAGAAGTGCGGATTCTACATATGATTCTTGTGTATATGCAGTAGGACCGGAAGGTGAAATTGGAAGCACGAATGCATACGATATGAATGGTATCAGACCAGCATTTTGTGTTGACGGTAAGCAAGAAATATATAAAGAAGAAGGCAGATATATTTTAAAATAACATAACTTATTTATATTAAAGTGATTATGTTATTTTGAAAGAATTATTGAAATTCATTTGCCTGTGCTTATCTAAACGTTAATTGGCTACATTTTGGCTACAAGATTTTTATAAAGCACTAATTCCTCAGCAAAAATAAGCTACTTTAGACAACAGAACCGCACAAATTAGTTTCAAATAATCGAATATCACGAAACCAAAGTCCGTGATGGTGGACGTACAGTAGAATCTGGACGTGTTGCTACAGTTATCGAGTAATCATTGAACACTTAATGAGTGCGTAAGCGTGAAGTTAGTGAGAAAGTTGTTCTGTGAGCGTTGCGAGCAGAACAACCTTCTGATAACAAATTTTCCAAATATGTCTAAGCGGTCATTTTCACTAACCTTGATAGGTGCATACTTTTCATTGAGTGAGATAAGGAAAATTCCGTCTTTATCGTTTTGTAATTTCTTAATATAGGCTTCTCCGTTAAGAGCGAATATGCCGATTTCTCCATTAGCAACAGATTCCTGCTGTAATACCCATGCAATCTGACCATCATGGAATTCAGGTTCCATACTGTCACCACTAATACGGACGCCGAAAGTAGTATCCTCCGGCAGGATAGATTCATCTATGCGTACAGTCTCTTTCGGTCCGTCTACAAGGAAGCTACCGGTTCCGGCTGATACTGCATTTTCAAAAATATCAATGCTTCGGAATGGAATTATCTTAGCAGTCTGCTTTTCATATATTCCGGATGCGTGAAGCAGATTAATATAATCCATAGCTTTTTCTATGCCTTCATCAGTAAGCGATGAGAAAGGATCAGCAGGATTTACTCCAAAATATGCTTAATGGATGTGCTTTCTTTGCCACAAAGTCAAGTGATGAATCAAAATAAAACGCCCATGAGAATTTTTCTCATAGGCTGAACAAAGATAATGATAAATGATTTTTTACGAAAAAAGCGGCTATCTCAAAGGATAGCCGCTTCAACTGTAGACAAAAGTATTTCTATAACTTAATTTTTCAAAAACAGAAACCTAAAAAAAAGCAATATTATTAAAAAGGTAAAAACAAATTTTTCTGTTTTACTGTCTGTTTGTATAGGAAAGTATTTCTCTCTACATAAAGAGTAAATTATGCTACAAGCAAGTGAAATAGAAAAAAATATTTTAAAATTCATAGTATCTATGTGCTCAGGGAAAAACATCATAATAAACCAAAGAATCACGAGCAAAAGAACTATTATATAGTGGAAAATTTTTTGAATCTTATTATTATCCATATCAATCCCTCCATTATATACGTTCGAAAACTCGCCATATTTTAGGATATTCTGTAGTATTCTGTACAATGGTATAACGTACAGCTGAGATTGTTCCATTAATGATGTCCTTATAGGCTTCTTTCCACCACGCTTCTCGTTCCTGCTGAGCCCATTGAGCCAATGTCCTAAGTATATCTGCGGACAACATAAAAATATTATCCCTTTTTGACAATTTGATTAACTTTGCAATGCTAGCTCCAGTAACAGTCCACCCAAGACCTGTAAGCCATTTATCAAATGTTCCAGAGCCAGATGCAGCATCAACAGCTGCCTTAATATCTCTTTTGTACATATAACTTTGATATTCAATATGCCCAGGAGGTAATGCACGTGAATCAGCCGAAGTACCACCAAGGGCTTGCTGAATTTCATTTTCACGAAATTCAGGGTCTGACTCTAATCGCTTTTGATACGATTCTGCCTCAGATTCAGGAATTGATACAACGATAAAATGGTCATCTGTTGAATCAATAAGAATATCTTTCATATTTGGTGAATCCGTGGTTTGCTTTGTTTCCGCAGCATAAGCAACTGTTGGGCAAAGTAACGATAGACAAAGTATAAGGCTTATTAATTTGCTTATTTTTTTCATAGAACGACATTCTTTCTTTAAAAGTGAAATAGACGGATGTTTTACTTGTTTCAATAACCAAAGGAATCACCTCTTTCTTAAATAGGGTTTACATTAGTTTTGTGTCAACAGGCTAAAACTATGACTATAAAAGTCGCCAATAAGTAATATTAATTCATTAAAATGGTAACACAAATCTTTCTCTAAGTCAAATATTTATCACAAAAACATAGGTTATATTGTTTTAATATATGTAATAATATCGCTTTTTTTGTGCATATTGCACAAATCTCAGCGTTGTAAATTATCTCTTCATATCCGTATACAGAAGTATAGAAAAAGCCCCTCTCCATAGGAAAAGGGCTGCATTTCCATCTATTTGTTTATATCTGGTATTTCACCAACAAAGTTATAAACTATCTTAACTTCCTGTCTTGTCTGCGCTGTTCTTCCTGCATACGCTGTGTTTCCTGCCGCTGGCGTTCTTCCGCTAAAGCACGTTCCGACAACTGCCGCCCCTCTGCGGCGTGTTGTTCTGCCTGCTGACGGTCAAGCCTTGCGGTTTCCTCTTTCCGTTGCTCCTGCTCATTCATAGTTCCTATGTACTCCTTTCTATCTGTTTTTTTGTGCCTGTGCTTCCACCAAAGGATAAACGGAAGAAACAGCTTCCCAAAATGATATGGGTAACCCGTCTGTCTACCTAAGCGCAACAGACAAATTGACCTTTGCAAAAGAAATGGACGAATTATACGCCAAACAATCTTTATTGAGAAGTTCCCCAACTCCAACAAGAGAGATTGTTGACGCTTTATTATTGCAAGTTCCTAACGCAACTCCCGAAGAAAAAGCCGCTATCAATGCAGAACTTGAAACCTATGGTGTTTATGAATTTGAAGCACCTGTTATTGAAAGTGCTTCAACCTGCGCAACAGATTCGGGTGATGTTGCTTTAGACACTCCTACTATCTACTATGAAGCATGGAGTACCTATTGGTCTGTAACCTGTGGTGGACATTGGAAAAATAATGAATACGGTGACTCAGCAGGAAATGTCGGCGGTGCAGACGGTTTTGGTGTAGGATATACAAATTCCAGCAACAAATATTCTTCCAAAGTTATGAGTGCTTCTGCCTATATGACAGATGTCAATTCCAATTACCGTGCATCTACTTCCAACCGTTCCGATGGAGACGGAAGTAAAGGCTTTGGTTTTAGAATACAAGACCACTGGAAGTCTGGATATTACGTAGGTCATAAATGGTCTGGTCTTTGCACCTATGACCGTTGGTTTGGTAACTACAATGGTGTAGCAACCGCATACTATATTCATACATACGATTCTGCTTCATTAGAAAGCGTTAGCTTTGGTTTCGACGGAAAAACAGCAGGAATTAGTGCTACTATTACTAATTCCGTGAAATCTTTTACCGCTTTTAGTGCCGATAAATCTTTCGGTGTTTATCCGTAAAATTAAAGGCTACTACCAATTAGGTAGTAGCCTTTTTGTTTTATCCTCTTACATTATCTGCAAGATACGATAACCCACTCACAATTGAACTTGCAAAATCATTTAATGCACCTGAAATGATAACCGCCGCAATTATAATAGCTATTGCGACCAATGCAAACCCAATCAATGTTTGATAGTTCTTCATACTGTTTCCTCCTTTATTCATGTTGCATAACTTATTTATGTTGTTGTATCATCATAACTTATATATGTCAATCCGCAACCGTTGGGAAATTAAGCGGCAAAAGGAAAAAGAAAAGAGGGCGGTTGTCCGTCCTCTAATCAATCATCATAATGCCCTTTGCATGAGAAAATCAAAACTTTATCATCTTCAACCGCATACACAAGTCTGTGTTCTCCGTCAATGCGTCTGCTCCAAAACCCCGTAAGATTTCCTTTCAAGGGTTCTGGTTTCCCTATGCCCTCAAACGGATTGCGGCTTATATCCTTTACAAGCTGATTTATCTTTTTCAGCATTTTCTTATCCTGCGTCTGCCAATAAAGATAATCTTCCCATGCGTCAAAATCCCATTGTATGATTTTTGTCTGCATAGGTTACTCCTCTATCAGCTCATGCTCTGCAAATTTTGTTTTCCCTGCCTTATAGTCCGCCATTTTCTGTTCCAAATAACGGATATTGCTTTCAGAATAGAATGGGTCTACCGCAACATCAAAGGGAATACGTTTTTCTCTGCCGACTTTCTTTGCAAATACAGTAAAAGCAGCACTCATGGAAAGACCTAATTCAGAACAAGCCTGTTCCATGCTCTTTTTCACATCTGCGTCCAGCTTAAAATTTACATTAACTGCCTGTGCCATATTCAACACTCCTTTCTTGCTTCTATTATATGCAATATTAAAGAAAAAAGCAAGAATTTTTCTTTAATATTTCTTTATTTATTGTTGATTGCATAATTTAATCACCGTGATTACATTCTACCCATGCGCCCCGTCCGTTGTACGGAAATTCTGCTGGATAAAATAATACTTTCTGCCCCCGTGTCTGTTCCTGCTATTATAACAGGCTCGCCCCTCATGGCTTGCGCTTTCTCCTTTGCCGCTTCATAATGCTTATAAACGGTTTTCTTATCTAACCCCGTTCCTCTGATAACATCACACTTTTTCGCTTCGGGGTTTTCTCTCATAAATTCTTCCACCTTTCTTTCTGCGCTGGGTCTGCCGTTGCCATCTCTCCAATCTCTATTTTGGCGTTTCATACGAATGTCACGAATTGCTCTTGCTTCTTCTAAATGGTCTTTTTGCTTCTGACCGTTCCGCTTGTTCGGTATCAATTCAATTTCCGTCTTTTTTGATATATATTCTATTTTGCGTCTATACGCCTGTGGTGTTAGAATATAAATAGTACAAAATAAGGCTCTTCAGGGGTAATGGTGGGTCCCATCTTCCACATGGAATACATCTTCCACCAGCATATTAAAGTACTTTGATATCCGCAGCATAAATTCGGCAGATGACGAAAATGAATTAGAGAATCAGAGTATAGATATTCCTATATGGAAGCGATATTTGCTTTCTGTAACTGAAGCGGCACAGTTTTATCACATTGGTGAAAAGCGGCTTAGACAAATTGTAGATATCCATCCAAATGGGGAGTTTTATCTGTTAGTAGGAAACAAAGTTTTATTTAAGAAAGAGCAATTTGAACAATTTCTGGCAGAGTCAACTGCAATTTAATATGTAAAGTAGTAGAAAAGGGGGCACAAATGTGGTACAATAATCACGCTAGGGCTCTCTTTTTTGAAAGGAGACAAAGCTATGAGTGAGAAAAGACGAGATAATCGCAATAGAATTCTTCACGAAGGAGAGTACCAGAGAGCAGATGGACGTTATCGTTTTAGATATGTGGATATTCATGGAAATGAAGGAAATTTATATAGTTGGCGTTTGGACCATAATGATCCTATACCTAAAGGAAAGAAAATGGAGCTTTCTTTAAGAGAAAAGGAAAAACAGCTGGAACAGGATATGTTTAATGGACTTGTTCCAAGAGGTGGAGGGCTTACAGTTCTTGAATTAGTGGAGAAATATGTGAGCCTTAAAATAGGGGTCAGACAGAGTACTTATGCTGGTTATAAGACGGTAATTAATCTGCTGAAAAAAGATGATTTTGGCAAAAAAAGAATCGACAAAGTGAAATTATCGGATGCGAAAGCATGGTTGATCAAGCTTCAGAGGGTAGATGGAAAAGGTTATAGTTCAATTCATACTATCCGGGGAGTATTAAGACCGGCATTTCAGATGGCAGAAGAAGATGACTTGATTCGCAAAAATCCATTTGGCTTTGAACTAGTCAATGTGATTGTGAATGATAGTGTGAGAAGAGAGGCTGTCACAAGAAAGCAGGAGCGGGAATTTCTAAGATTCATAAAAGAAGATGCGCATTTCTGCAAGTACTATGATGCAATATTTGTCCTCTTTAACACAGGACTTCGTATATCAGAGTTCTGTGGGCTTACAAAATCAGATTTGGATTTTAAAAACAAAAGAATACGGGTAAATCATCAATTACAGAGAACAAGTCAGATGCAGTATATCATTGAAAAGCCTAAGATAGAAAGCGGCGAGAGATATGTTCCAATGTCTGATGAGGTGGTGGCTTGTTTTAAGAGAATACTTAAGGACAGGGTTAATCCCAAAGTTGAACCGATGGTTGATGGAATGACAGGATTTTTATTCCTTGATAAAAATGATATGCCTATGGTGGCATTACATTGGGAAAAGTATTTCCAGCATATTCGGGAAAAGTACAATAGCATATATAAGGTTCAGATGCCGCCAATCACACCGCATGTGTGTCGTCATACGTTTTGTTCTAATATGGCTAAGTCGGGAATGAATCCGAAGATGCTTCAGTATATTATGGGACACTCGGATATCAGTGTTACGATGAATACCTATACTCATGTTAAATTTCAGGATGCACAGGAAGATTTTCAAAAAGCAATCAATTCATAATGACCTGATGAAAATGAGAGAAAAATGGCTGAATGCCAGTATTTATCTTAATCCCCAATTTCTTACCTGTCGATTCCCAATGGCAGATTTGCCTTTGGTACAGACTTGAAATTTACCAAAGTTTTTACCAAAATTGATGACAAAAATATGCAAAGATATGCCAAAATATGCCAGAATAAGTGAAAAATGAAGAAAGGTAAAAAGGCTTGAAAAGCCCGAAAATACAGGAAATATGGGAAAAATCAAGATTTTATTTGTTTGTCACGGCAACATCTGCCGCAGCACCATGGCCCAAAGCATCTTCACCCATCTGGTCCACAGACAGCATCTCGACACCGTTTTCGAGATAGATTCAGCCGCGACCAGCCGTGAGGAAATAGGCAATCCGCCGTACTACGGCACCAAAAACAAACTATACGAGGAGCATATTCCTCTTATTCCACACCGCGCGAGACAGATGACACGCGATGATTATTTGTACTATGACCTTCTGATTGGAATGGACACTGCAAATATCAGGAATATGACAAGGATTGCAGGTGGCAGTGACAGTCAGCAGAAGATATTTAAGATGCTGTCATTTACTGATTACGGGACAAATCATAAGCTTACAGCAGCGCGCGATGTTGCAGATCCATGGTATACAGGTGATTTTGATGCGACCTTTGATGATGTAATCAGTGGATGCCGGGGCTTGTTAGAATACATAAAAGAGGTGTATAATCTATAGCCATAGCAATTAAAAGAGAATAATAGCAGCGGTTACGGCGCTGAACACAGCTGCGATAATTAATTTCAGGAGGCACAAATGCAATTACAGAATGGAAGACCGACAGATACCACAGGCAGACTGGATAAAGAAATTCGTACATACGATTTTTTGGACAAACTTGGAATCGAATATCAGAGGATAGACCACGAGGCGGCATTTACGATGGAGGTTTGTGAGGAGATTGACAAGACACTCGGCGCAACAATCTGCAAGAATCTTTTTCTGTGCAACCGCCAGAAAACTGATTTTTACCTGCTCATGATACCGGGAGACAAGACCTTTAAGACAAAAGAACTTTCGCACCAGATAGGCAGCGCGAGGCTTTCATTTGCAAGTCCTGATGATATGGAAAAATATCTGGATATCACACCGGGCTCAGTCAGTGTGATGGGAATGATGAACGACCATGACAATGCGGTCAAACTTCTGGTGGATGAGGATGTGCTAAAAGGAGAGTGGGTTGGATGTCATCCATGCATAAATACCTCCAGCCTCAGGATAAAGACAAAGGACATGTTTGGCCCGGTGATAAAGGCAATGCATCATGATATGACAGTGGTAAAATTAACAGGTGAAGCATAGTAAAGCCTGACAGAACGTAAGGAGAACCAATGGTAAAAGCAGTAATATTTGACATGGACGGAACACTCATAGATACGGAGAAATATTATCGTATTTTCTGGCCTATGGCACTTGAGCACTTCGGCTATGAGATGACGGATGAGCAGGCACTTTCAATGCGAAGCCTCGGGCAGCCGTATGCACCGCAGCATCTTAAGGATATGTTTCATGATCCGGATATGGATTATAATAAAATAAGGGCATACCGTCGCAAAATCATGGAGGAGCATCTGGAAAATGTGGGGATTGAGCTTAAGCCAGGTGCAATCGAGATACTTACATATTTGAAGGAAAAAGGTATTCACAGAGCGATTTCCACAGCAAATGATATAGAAAGAGCTGAGAAATATTTAAAAAAGATAGGGCTCTACGGATATTTTGACAAGATTATCTGTGCACCTATGGTGGAGCATGGAAAGCCGGCACCTGATGTGTATAAGTTTGCTTGCAGCGAGCTAAAGCTGGCACCTGATGAGTGCATGGCGGTAGAGGATTCGCCAAATGGCATCAAAAGTGCATATTCTGCAGGCTGTAAGGTTGTTATGGTACCGGATTTGACACAGCCTGATGAAGAGCTTAAAAAGATGCTTTTTGCCTGTGTTGACAGGATAGATGAGATTAAAAGTATAGTATAATCACAGCATATATAAGTCGTGGAGGCATGATGGGCACAGAAAATGATTTACCGGGAATTTCATTAAAAGACGAGCAGAGACAGCTTCAGAATATCATAGGGATTGCACAGGATAATCTGGACCGTGCAAAGGAATCGGTAAAAAAGCTGACAGATGATTTAGAGGATTTAAGAGATGTCTACGAGGCACAGGACAAGGAGGGACTTGCCCTGTGGAACAATGCGACAGCGCAGCTTCATGAGAACGAGAGAAATATCGTAAGATGTGAGAAGGCGCGGAAAAAGCCGTATTTTGGCAGAATAGATTTTAAGGATCCGCGTCAGAAGTCACAGGAGTCCTACTATATAGGCAGAGTCGGTATTGCAAAGAATGCATCAGAGCCTGTGGTCATTGACTGGAGAGCACCGATTGCATCCGTATATTATGAAAGCAGTCTTGGACCATGTAAGTACACGGTGAGCTCAGAGGGGACTTTTGAGATTGATTTAAACAGAAAGCGCACCTATGAGATTGCAGATGATAAGCTCATCGACTTTTTTGATTCAGATGTCGTAGCAAATGATGAGCTTCTGACAAAGTATCTGGCTAAGAATAAAAAGGCAGTGCTCGGAGAGATTATCGCGACAATCCAAAAGGAGCAAAACCTTATTATCCGCCGTTCGCCAAAGACGAATATCATTGTGCAGGGAGTTGCAGGCTCAGGAAAGACAACGGTTGCAATGCACAGGATATCGTACATTTTATATAATTATGCTGATGATTTCAGACCGGAGGATTTCTACATTATAGGCAGTAACCACATTTTGTTGAACTATATTACAAGCGTGCTTCCGGAGCTTGATGTGTACGGCATAAAACAGATGACTATGGAGCAGCTTTTTACAAGGCTTTTGTACGAGGATTGGGATGACAAAAAGTACAGCATACATGAAGTCAGCAAAAATGACAGTAGAAACAGCATAAAGGGCAGTAAAGAATGGTTTGAAGCTCTTGAAAAATTCTGTTTAGATTACGAGGAAAAGTGTATTCCAAGAGATGAGGTCTACATGGAAAAAACAGGCAATCTGCTTGTGGGAAAGGTGCTGATAGACACTTATCTGCATGATAATCCGCTTCTTTCCATGCAGAGTAAAATCCTCATGTTAAATGAGATAATTTACTCGAAGTATGAAAATGAGGTTCTCGGTAAGGAAGTGAAGTTCCCTGCAAAGGAGCGCAGAAAGCTTGATAAAAAATACAAGACCTATTTTGGTAAGGATGACTGGAAAGGCTCTGTGTATGATTTTTACAGGGATTTTCTGCTTAGTCAGAAGGAATATGATATAGATATTCCAAAGGACTCGTTTGATGTGTATGATCTGGCAGCGCTTGCGTATATTTATAAGCGCATCAAGGAGACAGATCCGGTTCGTGAGGCGAGTCATGTGGTTATTGATGAGGCACAGGATTTTGGCATGATGGCATACTGCTGTCTGCATTACTGCCTCAGAAACTGCACATACACTATCATGGGCGATACCTCGCAGAATATACATTTTGAGTATGGCTTAAATGACTGGGAGGACTTGAAAAAGCTGATACTCACAGGCACATATGATGCATTCGGTCTGCTTCGAAAGAGCTACAGAAACACTGTTGAGATATCAGAATTTGCAACAGAGATACTGCGCCATGGAGATTTTGCAATCTATCCGGTGGAGCCTATTATTAGGCATGGAAACGCAGTGCGCATAGAGGAGTATGCCAATGTGCGCTCACTGATTTCGGCATCGGTTGACACGATAAAAGGCTGGCAGAGTGAAGGCTATGAGACGATAGCTGTCGTGTGCCGTGATGAGGCAGAGGCTCTCAAGGTGTCTGCTGAGCTTAAAAAACATATAGAAATAGCAGATGATGATATTGAAACAGCACAGTTTGGTGCAGGAGTCATGGTACTTCCGGTCGCGTATACAAAGGGACTTGAGTTTGATGCTGTATTGCTGTTTGACCCATCAGAGAGAAAATATCCGGCTGATGATAGTCATGTGAAGCTTTTGTACGTTGCGGCTACCCGTGCACTTCATGAGCTTGCTGTATTCCACCGGGGCAGGCTGACACCGCTTATTGCAGACCCTGCTCCTTCAAACAGGCATCAGAAGGAGTTTTCTGCAGAGCCGCTTACTAAGGCAAAGGAATATGAAAAGCAGCAACTGACAGAAAAAGAGATAGAAGAGCAAAAGCGTGTTGATGGCAGACGCGATATGGATGAAAGAGAGTATTTTGGTCCATCGCGCATTGCATTAAAGCCTGAGCAGTTGACAAATAAGGCTGAAAATGAGAAGCTTGATTTATCTGCATTTGTAAAAAAAGACAGGGAAAATCAAACACAATGTACTGCTACAGATATGGCGAATAAAATTAAGATTAAGGAAGTAAGTAAGGCTGCAAAAAAGAGCAGCCTCCCTCTCAATCCATCCCCATACGCATACGGCTCAATTCCGGACAACGATATACTTCGTGTAAAGGGACATTCAAAGGGCAAGTTTGCAGTAAAATGGCTCAAAAAAGGTAAATCGCATGTTGAAATCGCCACAGCGGACGGCACACTTTATGTGATACCAATAACACCGGAGATAGTACGCGTAATCTTTGTAAAAGGAATAGGAGAAAAGCCGCACAAAACCTATTGGAAGCAAAAGGCCGATACAGCCTTCAAATGGGTGGCAAAGGAATCCAAATCGCTTATTGAAATTCAAACAGAGAAGCTGATACTAAGGATAGAAAAGAAAAACGGAGCCATACAGTATTTTGATGCCGACAGAAATCTCCTTGTAAGTGAAAATGCCACAGAGCCAAGGCTTTTAAATAATGGCGAGTGCTACACATTTTTTGACTGGGACAAATCGGAAAAGCTCAAATCCAAGGGAATACTTGCGACAGACCTTACTGATTTGACAAACAAAGCCAGATATATTTCGTTCGGAGGCAGACAGCAGAGGCTGCCGCTTATCGTGTCAAACAAGGGATATGGAATCGCTACTGCATCAAGCCGGACAGCACTCTTTTGCAATATAAAGATGTACGGACAGTATATCTTTATAGACGGTGACACTCAAAGCGACTATTATTTTATAGGTGCAGGCAGTGTGGGCCATACACTTGAGCTGTACGGCACATTATAAAATGCAAGTTGCCCAAAGCAAAATTATCTGATAAAATATCGGCATGAGTATAAACGGAGGATAACAGATGAAATATAGGACAGAAAACGAGTTTACACATTTCAAATTTTCGGATGTGCATGTGAGCGATATCATGATGAGCTTTGGCACCTTCAAAATATGCCTTGACAACGTAATCATAAAGGCAGATAATTCTAAAAACAGAGATATCCGTGATATGAGGACAAACGGCCTTATATTAAAGCTTTCAGATGCAAATATTATTTCATTCATACGCGAGGGCTTTAAGACATATGATGCCGATGGCAACCTAAAGAGCACCACGGCTGACGAGGAGATAGAGGAGACAGATTATATCGACACCTTCAACAATTTTCTTGACGGATACGCATATTTAATCGAGAAGGAGAATAAAAATTATACCTTCGTATTCGACGGAACAGATGAGCGCTCGTACACATTGATTGTATCGGCATCAAAAGACGAGTGCGAGTGGGACAGATTTATGAATATTGAGGCATAGAGTATGCCATGGTGCATTTTTAGACAAGTCCAAGATGCACCATGGCATTTTTAAGCCCATCCTCTTTGATATCGTCTGTCACTATATCGGCAACAGCCTTGACTTCATCGCTGGAATTGCCCATGGCAACACCGATATCGCAGTAGCGCAGCATATCAAAATCATTCTGGCCATCGCCAAAGCCTATTGTATCAGCCTGACTCATGTGAAGAAACTCTACCACATCACGTATGCCGGTTGCCTTGTTGACACCGCACAGCGTAATCTCACCGCTGTAAGGCTCAGGCTCTTTAAAGCTGCTCAGGGTTACAACAAATTCATCACCGAGGAGTCTTCTTAAATCATCAATGTGGTAGTCGCAATTGCAGTAAATAGTGCTTTCAACATCAGCGTATCGGTTAGAAAAGCTTGATAATTCATCATCAATCACGATATCCTTAAATGTCGGGTTGTCCTGTATCACATGCATGTCAAACTGCTTTGAGAATGCTGATATGAATTTGTCAGCCCACTTGTGGTTTGTGATGCTTTTATCCTTTGTCTGGAAGATAAGTCCTGTGTTGTTGTCACCAACAGTGTCAAGAACTTTCTGTAACAGATTCTGTCCATAGACATGATGTGCAATTACCTTATCACCCACAGTGACATAGCCGCCGGCAGCAGCCACCACTCCGTCAAAATCAAAGGCTTTTAATGATGGATAAATCTGATTGTAGCTACGTCCGGTGCAAAGAAAAATCATATGACCGTTTTGTTTTGCTCTTATTAGAGCATCGGTGGTTGATGGGCTCATGGTGCTTTTGCCGAAATCCACGAGAGTGCCGTCTATATCAAAAAATAATAGTTTTTTCATAAGTGTTACCTGCCTCATTATTATTTATTAGCTATTTATACCAGATATACTCTACAATACGAATTCAATAAAGGCAATAGTATATGGCTTAAATTTATTTAATAATTTCTGATAAATAAGGCTTTGTTATAACCATAATTAAGAAAAACTATAATATATTCCTATACTTTATTTTCTTAAGTTTTGGCTATGATGGGTTGAAATAATAAGTTTATTGTGTTATAACGTTAAACAACAAAAGAACAATAAATGCGTTGAAGGAGACTTGGATCACCAGACACCGACAGGAATACAGCGTCACCGACTGAGAGCGCTGTTTGGAAGAGCTGATTGCAGGAACACTACCGGAGCAGATCTGTTGAACGATTGATATGGTTTATTGCATAGATAGATTTATCGTATGTGAATTAAGCTTTTTTATATATCAAAAGTAGGCAGATACGATTCATCCACGTTACGGATAAGAGTGGAGAAACAGGAACAGTCCTTTTTCTCAAAGCGGGTGGTACCGCGGAATATTTTTAGAATTTTCGCCCCGGAGCATTTCATTAATTTGATATGCTCCGGGGCTTTTTTCCGTCCCGCTTAAAAAATCAAAGGAGCACAAAAATATGGAATTCTTAACAGGAGCAGTTCAAAAGGAAGACCTCGGTATCGCAGAAATTCTTGCAGGCGACTACGAGGGCAAAGACATCAAAGTAAAGGGTGCGATTCACACCATAAGAGATATGGGTGAGGTTGCATTCATCGTCTTAAGACGCAGGGACGGACTCATACAGTGTGTATACGAGCCGGGCAAATCCCAGTTTAGCGTCGATGATCTAAAGGAAGCAGATACCGTGGAGGTGTGCGGCACATACAAGAGTGACGACCGTTCTCCAAACGGCTTCGAGCTTCGTCTTGACACTATCACAATTTTATCTGAGCCGGCGGAGCCTATGCCGCTTCAGATCAACAAATGGAAACTGAATACATCACTTGAGGCAAAGCTCAATAACAGGGCAGTGGCACTCAGAAATCCAAGAGAGCGTGCTACGTTCCGTATACAGGAGGGTATCACAAGGGGCTTTAGGGATTTCCTTTATAATAATGGATTTACAGAGATTCATACGCCAAAGCTTGGGGCAAAGTCAGCGGAGGGAGGAGCCAACCTCTTCAAGCTTGAATATTTCCACAGACCGGCTATTTTGCAGCAGAGCCCGCAGTTTTACAAGCAGATGATGGTGGGTGTCTTTGACAGGGTATTTGAGACTGCACCTGTTTTCAGAGCAGAAAAGCACAATACAAAGAGACATCTGAATGAGTATACATCACTCGATTTTGAGATGGGCTACATTGATGGTTTTGAGGATATCATGGAGATGGAGACCGGCTTTTTGCAGTACACCATGGAGCTTTTAAAGACTTCATACGCCAAGGAGCTTGAGCTTTTAAAGATTAAGCTGCCTGACGTGACAAGCATACCAAGAGTCAGATTTGACGAGGCAAAGCAGCGTGTCGCAGAAAAATATAACAGACAGTTCAGAAACCCATTCGACTTAGAGCCGGAGGAGGAGGTACTTATCGGACAGTACTTCAAGGAAGAATATGGCAGTGATTTTGTATTTGTCACACATTATCCTTCAAAGAAAAGACCGTTCTATGCCATGGATGATCCGGCAGACGAGACATACACCTTAAGCTTTGACCTGCTTTTCAGAGGTCTTGAAATCACAACAGGCGGCCAGCGAATCCACGACTACAACAAGCTTATGGAAAAAATCGCAAAGCGTGGCATGGAGACAGAGGGCATGGAGAGCTATCTTTCAGCCTTTAAGCACGGAATGCCGCCACATGGAGGTCTTGGAATCGGACTCGAGAGACTTACAATGCAGCTTATCGGAGAGGACAATGTGCGAGAGGCCACATTGTTTCCTCGTGATCTCAGCAGATTGGAGCCATAGAATTTAGTGGTGTGACGGGTGCGCTTTAAGGCTGTGAGGTGGCAAGTGTGTATATATTTTGTTCAGAAAATTTTTAAGCTTGTTCCGACATTTCCTGCGGATAGGTTATTGGCAGGAGGTATGCTGTGAGGTATTACAGGCTGTGAGCGTCGGAACTGTTAAAAATTTGTCTTCGCAATATATATACACCCATGCGTTGCAGGGTATTGATGCGCACCCTGGGCAGATATTGGTACACTCCAAAAAAATAAAATATCAGGAAAGAGAGAAAGGATATCGTATGAATCATATAGGAACAAGAGAAATCGCCACAGAGCGGCTTACTCTTCGAAGATTTGAAATAGAAGATGCCGAGAACATGTTTTACAACTGGGCGAATGACCCGGAAGTGACAAAATATCTTACATGGCCGGCACATGAGAGTGTTGATACTACAGAGACTATTTTAAAGGAATGGATATCTAAGTATGACGAGAAAGATTTTTACCAGTGGGCTATAGAGCTTAATGACCTCGAGCAGCCTATCGGAACTATAAGTGCAATTAAAATTGATGAGAGAGTTGAGTCGGTTGAAATCGGTTATTGTATTGGAAAGCGTTTCTGGAATAACGGCTACATGACAGAGGCACTCACAGCTATCATCAGATTTTTCATTAATGAGGTCGGTGCCGGACGTGTATGGGCCAGACATGATACTGAAAATCCAAATTCAGGCAAGGTGATGGCTGCGGCAGGTATGGATTATGAGGGTACTTTACGCCATGCAGGCTTCAACAATCAGGGTATATGCGATGAAGCGGTATATGCAAAGGTCAGAAGTGCAGCACTTGACGAGGAGCCTGAGGAGGAAACTCCTGAGCAGCAGGCTGTTACCACAAAGGTGATGGGCGAGGACGGAGTCACGAGAAACGTAATCTCTGACGAGACTATGGAGTATGTCGGAATCCTTGCAAAGCTTGAGCTTTCACCGGAGGAGGCAGAGGCTGCCAAGAAGGATATGGCAGATATGCTTGATTATATCGACAAGCTCGAGGAGCTTGATACTTCGGGAATTGAGCCTATGAGCCACGTATTTCCTGTAAACAATGTATTCAGAGATGATGTTGTCACAAACGGTGACGGAAGTGAAGCTACACTTGCCAATGCACCGGTCAAGAAGGACGGCGGATTCAAGGTACCAAAGACAATCGGCGAATAACGGCAAGGAGGAGAAAAATGGATTTAATGTCTTTAACTGCCGTGGAACTCGGCAAGAAAATACAGGCAAAGGAAGTTACAGTGGAAGAGGCTGTAAAGGTTGCCCTTGCTTCTATAAAAGCAAAAGAAGAAAAGATAAACAGCTTTGTCACAATAGACGAAGAGGGTGCACTTAAAAAAGCAGCAGAGGTTCAGGCAAAAATTGATGCGGGAGAGCTAAAAGGAGCGCTTGCGGGTGTGCCTGTAGCCATAAAGGATAACATGTGTACAGAAGGGCTTCTCACCACATGTTCATCAAAGATACTCTACAATTTCATCCCGACCTACACAGCGGAGGCTGTTAAGCGCCTTGAGGATGCAGGCTGTGTCATCGTTGGAAAAACCAACATGGATGAGTTTGCCATGGGAAGCACCACAGAGACATCTGCCTTTGGAGCAACCAAAAACCCATGGAATTCAGAGCACGTACCGGGCGGTTCATCAGGAGGAAGCTGTGCAGCAGTTGCAGCAGAGGAGGTACCGTTTGCACTCGGTTCAGATACAGGCGGATCAATCAGACAGCCAAGCTCCTTCTGTGGTGTGACAGGAATCAAGCCAACCTACGGCACAGTTTCACGATATGGACTCATTGCCTATGGCTCATCGCTTGACCAGATTGGACCTATCGCAAAGGATGTCACAGACTGTGCTACTATACTTGAGGCAATCGCTTCATATGATACGAAGGATTCGACATCAGTAAACAGAGACGATTTGAAGTTTACAGAGGCTCTTGTCGATGACGTAAAGGGTATGAAGATTGGTATTCCAAAGGATTATCTCGGAGATGGACTTGACCCGGAGGTGAAATCGGCAATCCTTGCAGCGGCAGATGAATTAAAGAAAAAAGGTGCTGTTGTGGAAGAATTTGACCTCGGACTTGTAGAGTATGCCATTCCTGCATACTATGTAATCGCCTGCGCAGAGGCAAGCTCAAACCTCGCCAGATTTGACGGTGTAAAATACGGATACCGCACCAAAGAGTACACAGACCTTCACAACATGTACAAGAAATCGCGTTCTGAGGGCTTTGGACCTGAGGTAAAGAGAAGAATCATGCTCGGCTCCTTCGTGCTTTCATCAGGATATTATGATGCATATTACTTAAAGGCCTTAAGAGTAAAAGCACTTATCAAAAAAGCCTTTGATGATGCATTCACCAAATATGATGTAATACTTGGACCGGCAGCACCAACCACAGCTCCAAAGCTTGGAGAGAGCTTAAGTGATCCAATCCAGATGTATCTCGGCGATATTTACACTATATCAGTAAACCTCGCAGGACTTCCGGGAATATCGCTTCCGTGCGGCATGGACAAAAACGGACTTCCAATCGGATTACAGCTCATCGGAGACTGCTTTAAGGAGAAGAATATCATCCGCGCAGCATACAGCTTTGAAAAAACAAGAGAGCTTAAGCGCAGCACTATTGCGGAGGAATACAGTAACAAAAATACAGCAGATACCAATAAATCTGCCGGTGCACAGTAGGAAGGAGGCAAAAAGGATATGAAAAACTATGAGACAGTCATCGGACTTGAGGTCCATGTAGAGTTAGCTACAAAAACAAAGATCTTTTGCGCCTGCTCCACAGCATTCGGAGGCGCACCAAATACACATACATGTCCTGTCTGCACAGGACAGCCGGGCTCACTTCCTGTTTTAAACAAGCAGGTTGTAGAGTACGCAGTGGCAGTAGGACTTGCCACCAACTGTACCATTACACAGTACAGCAAATTTGACAGAAAGAACTATTTCTATCCTGATAATCCACAGAACTATCAGATATCACAGCTCTATCTGCCAATCTGCCGCAACGGTTCAGTGGAGATAGAGACAGCAAACGGAAAGAAAAACGTCAGAATCCATGAAATCCACATGGAGGAGGATGCCGGAAAGCTCGTACATGATGAGTGGGAGGATGTATCTATCGTAGATTACAACCGTTCCGGAGTACCTCTTATAGAGATAGTATCAGAGCCTGATATGCGCTCGGCTGATGAGGTTATCGCATACCTTGAGACGCTGCGTCAGACCATCCAGTATCTTGGAGCATCTGACTGTAAACTAAATGAGGGCTCAATGCGTGCCGATGTCAACATCTCAGTAAGAGAGGTCGGAGCCAAGAAATTCGGAACACGTACTGAGATGAAAAACCTTAACTCCTTCAAGGCTATCGCGCATGCCATCGAGGGCGAGCGCGAGCGTCAGATAGAGCTTCTTGAGATGGGAAGAAAGGTAGTACAGGAGACACGTAGATGGGATGACAACAAGGAATCATCACATGCCATGCGTTCAAAAGAGGATGCACAGGACTACAGATATTTCCCGGAGCCTGACCTCGTGCCAATCGTTGTATCCGATGAATGGATTGCACAGATAAAGGCAAAGCAGCCTGAGCTTCGCCCACAGAAGCTTGCGCGCTACAAGAAGGAATACGACATCCCAGAGTATGATGCAAAGATTCTCACAGAGTCAAAGCATATGGCAGACATATTTGAGGCTGCCACAAAGCTCTGCGGCAAGCCGAAGAAGGTTTCAAACTGGCTGATGGTTGAGACAATGCGACTGTTAAAGGATAACGATATGGATGCAGATGAGATAAAATTCTCACCTGTAAACCTTGCAAAGCTTGTAGATCTGGTGGATGCAGGCACGATCAACTCATCTGTTGCCAAGGAAGTATTTGAGAAAATATTCTCGGATGATATCGACCCTGAGCAGTATGTCGAGGAGAACGGTCTTAAGAGCATGAATGATGAGGGTGAGCTTATAGCCACAATCCAGGCTGTAATCGATGCAAATCCACAGGCAGTGGAGGATTATCACAATGGCAAGAAGAAAGCCATCGGAGCACTTGTAGGTCAGACCATGAAGGCCACAAAGGGCAAGGCAAATCCTGCTGTTGTCAATAAGCTTCTTATGGAGCTGTTATGATAGATATTAAGAAAATGAATCCGGCAGGTCTTTTGATCTGTCGGTTCTTTTTTTTCAAAAGCGCCTCAGCTTGCTTGCACGCATTTATTCAGTAGTGTATAATAGTTAAATGGCTGATAAAGCAGCCAAATGATACAAAGGCGGTAATTCACCTATGAATAATGATGATTTCAAGGAAGTACCTGACAATATTCAGGATAATAAGGAAGATACAACAAATAACATAGATAATACAAACGATAACAAGTCAAACGACTACGAGGATGTATGCTATATCTGCCGCAGGCCGGAGAGCGTGGCGGGAAAGATGATACACATCCAGCCGAATCTGTGCATCTGTAACGATTGTATGCAAAAGACCTTTGACTCCATGAGCAACGGCAATTTTGGCAACCTCGGAAATCTGGGAAATATAAGCAATATGGATTTTGGCAATATGCCCAATATCAGCATGATAAATTTGTCAGATCTGACAGGAGGCATACCAAACAGCCAGAAGCTTAAGAAGAAAAAACCAAAGGAAGAGAAAAAGGTCGAGCCGATTCTTGACATTCACTCAATTCCTGCACCGCATAGGATCAAGGCGAGTCTTGATGATTATGTGGTAGGTCAGGAGCATGCAAAGAAGGTCATGTCGGTTGCAGTATATAACCACTACAAGCGCGTCATGGCTGACAATAAGCACAAGGCAGAGGAAGAGAAGACCGGTACAAAGCAGGCTTCAAATAAATTTGACGGTGTGGAGATTGAGAAATCAAACATGCTCATGATCGGACCTACAGGTTCAGGAAAGACATATCTCGTAAAGACTCTTGCAAAGCTTTTAGATGTGCCACTTGCCATAACAGATGCCACATCACTTACTGAGGCCGGATATATCGGTGACGATATCGAAAGTGTGGTAAGTAAGCTTCTTGCGGCTGCAGATAATGACGTGGAGAGAGCTGAGCACGGTATCATTTTTATAGATGAGATAGACAAGCTTGCAAAGAAGAGAAATGCCAACCAGCGTGATGTGAGCGGAGAGTCAGTGCAGCAGGGTATGCTAAAGCTTTTAGAGGGCTCAGAGGTTGAGGTGCCGGTTGGTGCCAGCAGCAAGAATGCCATGGTTCCGATGACCACAGTTGACACGAGAAATATTCTCTTTATATGTGGAGGTGCTTTCCCGGGACTTGAGGATATCATAAAGGAGCGCCTGAACAAGGAGGCTTCTATAGGCTTCAAGGCTGATTTGAAGGACAAGTATGATGGGGATGAGAACCTGCTCATGCAGGCAACTGTTGATGATATCCGCAAATTCGGAATGATTCCTGAATTTATCGGACGACTTCCTATCATGTTCTCACTTGAGGCGCTCACCGAGGATATGCTTGTAAAGATATTGAAGGAGCCAAAGAATGCCATTATCAAGCAGTATCAGAAGCTCCTTGAGATGGATGAGGTAAGGCTTGAGTTCGACGATGATGCACTCTACGCCATCGCCAAGATGGCAAAGGAGAAGAAGGTCGGAGCCAGAGCACTTCGTGCGATTATAGAGGATTTCATGCTCGATATCATGTATGAGATACCAAAGGATGACAATATCGGCACGGTTACAATCACTAAGGACTATGTGGAGAAGAAGGGCGGCCCGCTCATTCAGATGAGAGGTACACCTGAGCTTGCAGACAGTCAGCACGTTTAATTGTTAAATGATTATGAAATTGTGAATTGGCTGTAAATGATGCAACCAGGCTATGCGTAATGAATCTATGTGTAGTCTGTAATGATTTATAAACGTTCATATATCAAGAGGAATTGGAAAAATGAAAATTATCCACTGTGCAGACCTGCATCTGGATTCGAAGATGACCTCGAATCTGTCAAAGGAGCAGGCAAAAGAGAGAAAAATGGAAATACTGCGTACATATTCAAGGATGATAGAGTACGCCAAAAATAACGATGTAAAGGCGATTATCATAGCAGGCGATTTATTTGACACGAGAAATGTGTCAGCGACTGCCAGAAATCTGGTAAAGGATTCGATTACGTCAAATCCGGATATCGATTTCTATTATCTTAAGGGTAATCACGACTCGGACAATTTCATATCGAAGCTCGATGAAATCCCTGACAACCTTAAGCTTTTTTCTAATCAGTGGACCTCATACAGCTATGGGAATATCACAATAACAGGTCTTGAGATAGACAAGTCTAACCAGGCTGCCATGTACAATTCTCTTGTGCTTGACAATGACAATTACAACGTTGTCACTCTCCACGGACAGCTCGGTGATGAGATTTCCACAGGTGACCTTAAGAATAAGGGCATTGATTATCTCGCACTCGGCCATGTGCATGAGTATCAGAGCGGGCAGCTTGACAACCGTGGCATGTACTGCTACAGCGGCTGCTTAGAGGGAAGAGGCTTTGATGAGTGTGGACAAAAGGGCTTTGTGGTGCTTGATATAGATGATGAGAAGCTCACGGCAGGCTTTAGCTTTGTACCGTTTGCGTACAGGAGCCTATACACGTTGTATGTGGATGTGACAGGAGCCATGACCACACAGGATGTGGCTGTGAAAATGGAAAAGGCTATTTCGGACAGTGAATATTCATCGAGAAGCATGGTAAAGTTCGTGCTTGTAGGTGAGGTGGACGTGGATTGTGAGATAAACACAGATTTCCTCAAGGATATGTTCAATGAATATTTCTACTATGAAAAGGTGTATGATGAGACAAGACTTCTCATCAATTACAGTGAATACGAAAAGGATGCATCACTTAAGGGTGAGTTCATACGGATGGTGCTTGGCTCAGATATGACCGAGGAGCAGAAGTCTGAGGTTATCAGATGCGGTATATCGGCGCTTAGCGGGGAGGAGATTTAGAAATTGAAATTAATAGCTTGTCACATAAATAACTTCGGAAAGCTGTCCGATCTTAATATCAATTTCAATGATGGAGTCAATGTCATAAACCAGCCAAACGGCTGGGGAAAGAGTACACTTGCCGCCTTTTTGAAGGCTATGCTGTACGGCTTTGATACGAAAAAGGAGCAGGGCGCCTTTGAGAGGGAAAGAAAGCTCTATAAGCCATGGCAGGGAGGTACTTATGGTGGAGAGCTCGATTTTGAGGCTGATGGAGTGGAGTACAGACTTGTAAGGACATTTGGACTTACAGAAAAGCAGGATGATTTTCACTTATACAGGCTTGCAACCATGATTGAGTGTGATGATTTTTCAACACTGCTGGGAGAGGAGCTCTTTGACCTCGACCGCAGCTCGTTCAAGAGAACGATATACATAGCACAGGCAGACTGCATGTTTTCGTCCTCGGACAGCATCAGCGCAAAGCTTGGCAATATGGCAGAAAATACAAATGACATCAACAACTTCGAGTCGGCGACAGCGGACATTAAGGACATGATGAACAAGATGTCCCCAAACCGTATCACAGGCTCCATCAAAAAGCGTGTGAATACACTCACAGCCCTAGAACAGGAGCTTAAGAGGTATCAGGCCGCGGATGATGCGGCAGCACAGCTTTCACAGAAAATAGATGAGAAAACTGCCCAGAAGAAGGAGCTTACCGGAATCAGAGCCGAGTACGGCAGGGCGCTTCAGGTGGCATCTGAGGACAGCAGAAAGCAGGCACTTCGTGAAAACTATGAGCAGCTTTGTGCCGTTGCAAAGGAGAAAGAGAGCAATTACAATGCAGCATTGGCAGTTTTTGGAGACAAAGCACCGGATGATGCGGAGCTTTTGGAAAAAACAAAGCAGGCCGGAGAGCTTGAAAGCTTAAAGGCTGTAGAAGATAATCTGAGCTTTACACCTGAGGAGGAGCAGTATTTAGATACACTTTCAGGCATGTTTAAGGATGGTGTACCATCTGATGACGGGCTGGATGAGATGCAAAAGAAGATTGCTAACATCCAGAGTGTCAAGAATGAGTACAGCCACATGGAGCTCAAGCTCTCACAGATGACTTCCCTTGCAAAGATGGCAGGTGATGAGGAGGAACCGGAGGCTCCGGAGAAGACTAAGCTGGTACCGGCAGGTATTGTGATTATGGTTATCGGCCTTTTGGCAGCGGTTGTTGCCACAGTATTCAGCCTGAATGAGAAGTACAATGTGAAGGAAATCATGTTCCTTGCGGTAGGCATAGCGGGAATCGCTATGGCGCTCTGCGGAGTTGTTATGATGGTTTATGGAATCCGTGTGAACAACAAAAAGCAGAGAGCTTACATCAGGCTTATGGCTGAGCGCGAGGAAAATATAAAGCAGAAGGAGATACCGATTCAGGAATTAAAGGAGCAGCTTGAGCAGATCCAAAACGGCATCACGTCAATGGAGCAAGAGGTATCGCAGTTTTTTGACAGCTTTTCAATTGAAGCAGATGAATCACAGTATCAGGAGAAGCTTTATGAGCTTCGCACAAAGGCTCATGACTACAGCCGTTTCAACGAGCAGATAGGAAAGCGCGCTAAGACAAAGGCAGACTATGAGAAGGCAAAGGCTTCGCTTGATGAGTATTTAAGCCTCTATGGATATGACAGCGCTACAGAATATACACAGGCACTTGCACAGATGAAAAAGCAGCTCGCAGAGGTTGGCTTTGCAAAGGAAAATATGGACAGTGCACTGCAGAAGAAAAAGCAGTTTGAGAATGACAACGATATGGACAAGCTTCTTGCACCAAATGAGTGTCCGTATACACTTGATGAGCTCAATGAGATGATTTCAAAGGTGGAAAACAGCCTCGATGAAATCAGGGCATCCTTAGCGCAGTACGGCAGACAGATGGATGATCTGCAGGAGCAGCTTGATATGAGGGATGAAAAGGAGCAGGAGTATCGCAACTGTAAGCAGATACAGGCTGAGGAAAAGCATAAGTACGAGATACTTGGGCTTACATCAGACTATCTGACCAGGGCAAGGGAGCAGTTTACTGCCAGATATATGGCACCTATTTCCAATGGCTTCCAGAAGTATTTCGGTATTCTGACAGAAAACACAGACAGGGACTGGCAGGTGGATGCCAATATTTCCATCAGGATGAAGGAGCAGGGGCAGCTTCGCGATGTGAGAACCATGTCGGCAGGCTACAAGGACCTGATAGGCATATGTATGCGTTTTGCGCTTGTGGATGCGATGTATCCGCTCGAGAAGCCGTTCCTCATACTTGACGATCCGTTTGTGAATCTTGATGATGAGAAGCTTGCGCGCGGCAGAAGGCTGCTTGCGGTGCTTTCGCAGGATTACCAGGTGATTTATTTTACATGTCATGGAAGCCGCGAGTAAATTTTGGTCGAAGCTTTGTTTATATTAGATAAATATGGTAGCATATTTTTATTTATAGAATATAATTATATGAGGGTCAAAATATCTTTTGACCATCATATCTAAATATTATATCATATGAGGTAAAATATGCAGTTCATAGTATCAAAAAAGGAGTTCATTCCACCGGTAATAGCTCCTGATATCATAGAGACATTGGGCGATGATTACGAGATATGGACATATGAGGATTACGAAAGACTCCCACCACTTATGGTGGGAGTTTATTCGTATTCGGCTATTCCAAAGTGTCTGGCTCCTTTATCCACGCAGGGGCTTGTAAAGAGCGGTGTGTTCAGGCTTCAAAGGGAGTTTGTTCCGGGGCTTTACGGAAGTGGTGTGTATGTGGTGGTTATTGACACAGGTGTGAATTATGCGCAGGAGGCTTTTTTGACACCTGAGGGTAAGACGAAGATTGCAGTGCTCTGGGATCAGAATACGGATACGGTTTATTCTGAGGATGAGATAAATGCTGCTATTTTATCGGAAAATCCATATGAGAGCATACCGGGCGATGAGGATGGGCATGGTACGTTTGTGGCGAGCGTGATATGTGGCAATGACAGACCGCAGGATGATTTTGCAGGTGTGGCACCACAGGCTAAGCTTATTGTCGTAAAGCTGAAAAGGGCACCTCAAAAGCTGTATGATTTCTACTTTATTCCGGATCGTAAAATAGTGTACTCGGAGGTTGATGTGATGAGAGCAGTGCATTTTGCAGATGAGTTTGCAGGTCAAAAGGGAGCACCGGCTGTCTTTTGCATGGCGCTTGGCTGCAATAACGGAAGCCACACGGGAGCTGAGGATCTTTCAGAGTATCTGGACTATATCACGGCAAAAAGAGGCAGGGCCGTGGTTGCGGCAGCGGGCAATGAGGCGAACAGCAGGCATCATTATAAAGGGCGCATAACAGATACAGTCGATGATATTGAGATAAATGTTGAGCAGGATATGGATGGGTTTTATCTGGAATGCTGGGCACTTTCACCTGAGCTATTTACGCTTTCTGTCATATCGCCTAGCGGACAATCAAATCCAGCCGGGGTACCAATGCGAATAGACAGCGGTGAATACTCATTTCTGATTGAGGGAACACAGGTGACTATTGACTACAGGCAGACCGGCAGACAGACGAGGGATTTGCTTATATTTATCCGCTTTCAAAAGGTGGTGAAGGGAGTGTGGACCATCAGGGTATTTCCACTTAGTACTATTGGAGGTGTTTTTAATATGTGGCTCCCGATGACAGGACTTCTTGATGCTGATGTGAGCTTTATTGTCTCGGAGCCTGATACCACGCTGACCATGCCTTCGGATGCTAAGCTTGTGATAACGGCGGGAGGCTATAATTCCCTAAATGATGCAATACTTTTAGAGTCGGGAAGGGGCTTTGACGCAGACGGTGGAATAAAGCCGGATCTCGTAGCACCGGCTGTGGATGTCACAGGGGCAAATCTAAGAGGAATGTATATAGCACTAAGTGGCACATCGGCGGCTGCTGCAATCACTGCAGCGGTGGCGGCTCTCATCATGGAGTGGATGATAGTGAGAGGCAATGTTTTGCTCGCAAACGGAGTGGATATAAAAAATGTCATGGTAAGAAACTGCCGCAGAAAAGAAAAAACTGACTACCCAAATAAAATTTTTGGCTACGGATTCATGAATGGGTTTGCCAATTTCTAAGAAAACGGATATAATATATTCTAAAAGGTAAAAAGGAAGGGTGAATGGATGACAAAAAGCAATAATTTATTAGCGGATTACGCTGCAAAAAAACAGGATATCTGTATTAAAAATGACACAATTTCAGATAGTCTTTTTAGGGAATATGGTGTCAACAGAGGACTTAGGGATGTAAACGGAAAGGGAGTTCTGACAGGTCTTACGAATATTTCGGAGATTGTTTCATTTAAAACGGGCGAGGATGGCAGCAGCGTGCCATGTGACGGACAATTGTGGTACAGGGGCTACAATGTAAAGACACTTACAAATAACTTAAGGCCCGGTGAGTTTGGTTTTGAAAAAATTGCTTATCTGCTGCTTTTCGGGCAGCTGCCATCTGAGAGTGAATTGGCTGAGTTTACAGAGGTTTTAGGAAGAAGCAGAACCCTTCCTACCAACTTTACGAGGGATGTCATCATGAAGGCTCCGTCAAAGGATATCATGAATTCCATGACGAGAAGTATACTGACACTGGCTTCATATGATCCTCTTGTAGCAAAGGCGGGCATCGACAACAATATCAGACAGTGCTTATCACTTGTTGCAATATTCCCGATGCTTGCAGTTTACGGTTATCATGCGTATAATCATTATGAAAATGATCAGAGCATGTATATTCACAGGCCGGATCCAAAGCTTTCGACAGCTGAAAACTTCCTTAGGATGCTCAGAGCTGACAATCAATATACAGAGCTTGAAGCAAGGGTGCTTGATATGGCACTTATTCTTCATATGGAGCACGGCGGTGGAAACAACTCTACATTTACCACACGTGTGGTTACATCGGCAGGTACAGATACATACTCTGCTATCGCGGCAGCCATGTCATCCCTTAAGGGACCAAAGCATGGCGGTGCCAACATCAAGGTGATGGAGATGATGCAGGATATCCGTTCACATGTGAAGGACTGGGATGATGAGGATGAGGTGAGAGCTTACCTCAGAAAAATGATGGATGGTGAGGTATTTGACCACAAGGGGCTCATCTATGGAATGGGACATGCCGTGTATTCACTTTCTGACCCGAGAGAGCGTATATTCAGAGGCTATGTGGAGAAGCTTTCAGTGGCAAAGAATAGAGATAAGGAGATGAATCTCTATAATACAATAGAGAAGGTGGCTCCTGAGATTATCGCTGAAAAGCGTCATATCTTTAAGGGTGTTTCTCCTAATGTCGATTTTTACAGCGGCTTTGTTTATGAGATGCTTGGTATTCCTATGGAGCTTTACACACCTCTTTTTGCCATTGCGCGAATCGTTGGATGGAGTGCTCACAGGCTTGAGGAGATTGTCGGCATGAACAAGATTATCCGTCCGGCTTACAAGAGCGTCATGAAGGAGATAGAGTAACGAAAGGATGTTACAGGCTATCATTCATACATCAATACTACGATATGTTGGGGATTAGACATATTTAGAAGAATCGAGGTATTATACAAATGAGTTTTACAAAGGTAAAAAAGGGAGTCTGTGCAGCAAAGGGCTTTGTTGCAAACGGACTGAACTGTGGATTAAACAGTGATAAAAACAAAAATGACCTGGCTTTAGTTTATTCAGAAACGCAGTGTCAGGCAGCGGCTGTTTACACAACAAACAAGGTGAAGGGCGCACCTATTCAGGTGACAAAGGCACACCTTGAGGCATCAGGACATACGGCAAAGGCTGTTATTGCCAACAGCAAAAACGCCAACACCTGCAATGCTGATGGAGTGGAGAAGGCACAGAAAATGTGCGAGCTTGCAGCAGCAGAGCTTTCGATTGACCCAAATGAGGTTATCGTGGCATCTACAGGAGTTATTGGCCAGGTGCTTCCGATTGAGCCTATTGAGAGCCATATAAAGGAGCTTGCAAAGGGACTTTCGGCAGACGGCAACGACAAGGCTGTAAACGCTATCATGACGACAGATACCGTTCCAAAGCAGTATGCGGTAAAGTTCATGCTTGGAGACTGTGAGTGTACAGTAGGCGGTATGGCAAAGGGAAGCGGCATGATTCACCCGAACATGGCTACTACCTTAAACTTTATCACATCAGATGTTGCCATCTCATCGGAGCTCATCCAGAAGGCCCTGAGCGAGATTGTAAAGGTTACCTACAACTGCTTAAGCATTGACGGCGATACCTCTACCAACGATATGGTAAGCATCATGGCAAACGGCCTTGCAGGAAACACACCTATTACTACAGAGAATGATGATTATCAGATCTTTAAGGATGCACTGTACGAGGTGCTTTCAAATCTTACAAGAATGCTTGCAAAGGACGGAGAGGGTGCTTCAAAGCTGTTAGAGTGCACATGCGCAGGTGCGCCTGATCTTGATACAGCAATTATTGTGGCAAAGAGCGTTATCCGTTCACCACTTTTAAAGTGTGCTATGTTTGGCGAGGATGCCAACTGGGGACGAATCCTTTGTGCTATAGGCTATGCGGAGGCTGATTTTGATATAGACAAGGTGGAGCTTCACCTGCGCTCAACAGCAGGAAGCATCAAGGTGTGCGAGAATGGTGCCGGAGTTGACTTCTCAGAGGAGGAGGCAGCAAAGATACTGCATGAGGATGAGATTTACATCGACATAGATCTGCACCAGGGAGATGTGTCAGCCAAGGCATGGGGCTGTGATCTTACATATGATTATGTAAAAATTAACGGAGATTACAGATCTTAATCTTGACAAGTAATATTGATTAATGATATTATTTTTCTAAAGTAATTAATTAAAAAAGTAAAGCGAACGAGGGCGTTCAGATATTAGGTTATCTGCGCCCTCTTTTTTGTTGGAAAAATCACATTTACAAAAGAGAGGTTAGGAGGCGGTACATTGACTAAGAATGCATTGGATATGATTGATGAGAAAATAGTAGAGCTGCTGCAGGAAAATGCACGTATAGCGATAAAGGAGATAGCGGCACAGGTGTTTTTGTCATCACCGGCTGTAACAGCCAGAATAGAGAGATTGGAGAGCAAGGGAATCATAAAGGGCTATCATGCCACTGTTGATTCGGTTAATCTGGGCTATAAGATAAAGGCTTTTGTCAATCTGGACCTGGAGCCTGTACAAAAGGAAGAGTTTTATCCGTTTATTGAGAGTGTGGAGAATGTCATAGAGTGCAATTGTGTGACAGGAGAGTATTCTATGCTCATAGAGGTGGAGTTTTTGAATACGGAGGAGCTTGATGACTTTATCAACACTCTGCAGAAATTCGGCAAGACAAGTACACAGATAGTTTTTTCCACTCCTGTTGAGCACAGAGGCCTGCCTGTACATTCAGGTTTTGATGCATAAGATGATATGAGAGTCAAAAGATATTTTGCATGATTGGATGAAGTGTGCTAAAATAATTTGCAAAATACTGACTGTTAAACATGATTTTGGATGCTTTGAATAGTCAGATATATTGATTACGGCAGGAGGATAATATGAGTAAGAAATTAGGCTTCATAGGTTGTGGAAACATGGGAAAGGCAATGATACACGGAGTGCTGGCATCAGGCAAGGCACAGGCAAGCGATATTCTTGCATCTGCAAAGACCGAAAGCTCCAGAGAAAAGAATGCAGCAGAGCTTGGAATCAGGCTGACAGCGGACAATAAGAGAGTAGCAGAGTTTGCAGATATTCTGTTTTTAGCAGTAAAGCCACAGTACTATGAGGAGGTTATAGCAGAGATAAAGGACACTGTTAGTGACGATGAAATCATTGTTTCTATTGCACCGGGCAAGTCACTTTCGTGGTTTGACGAGATGTTTGGAAAGAGCTTAAAGGTTATACGTACCATGCCAAATACACCTGCCATGGTTGGTGAGGGCATGATGGGAGTCTGTGCAAATGAAAGAGTATCGCAGGCGGAGCTTGATACAGTGCTTGATTTGTGCTCGGGCTTTTCAAAGGCTGAGATGATAGACGAGAAGCTTATGGATGTAGTGACAGCGGTCAGCGGAAGCTCACCGGCATATGTGTTTATGTTTATCGAGGCTATGGCAGATGCAGCTGTAGCAGGCGGCATGCCAAGGAGCCAGGCATATACATTTGCAGCCCAGGCAGTGCTTGGAAGCGCAAAAATGGTTCTCGAGACAGGAAAGCATCCGGGCGAGCTCAAGGATATGGTGTGCTCACCGGCCGGAACCACTATCCAGGCTGTGCGTGTACTTGAGGAAAAGGGCATGAGAAGCAGTGTTTTTGAAGCTATGATGAAATGCCTTGATATCTCCCGCAAAATGTAGTAGAATTATTGTATTGAGTTAAAGGAGAAAAGCAATGAGTCAGGCAAAGGTTGATAAATATAAGAATGAAAAGGCAAATCGTAAAAAGACAAATGCCAGAAATAAAGTAAAGCGTGTTATAGCACGAATTGTTGCTGCAGCGGCTTTGGTTGCATTGGTAGGCTGGGGCGGTTACTCCGGATATCAGTACTATGAGAAGAGTCGTCCGGTGAACTGCTATTACGCAGATATCAGCGCAGTCAGCGATTATTTACAGGGATTATCTACAGACAGTAAACAGTAGATTATATTTTTGATACATAACATATATTTTACGATTTATATGATTAAGTTAAAATACCTCGCAGGTTACTGCGAGGTATTTTCAGTTTTTGAAGAATCCCCGGGCTCTTTTTGTGATTCAGATACAGTCTTTGCATTTTCTTCGGTATTTGAGCTGTCAGATTTTTTTGCTTTGGAGAGAGTGTTATCAATTGCGTTGAGCAACACTTTGGAGGTGTACTGACTTGTGTTTGCGTAGGAAATATTATCGGTGGATTGATTTTGTACAATCTGCGATACGAGCTCGTTCATAGCAGGCTCAACAAGCGGATACATGGTTTCCACCGAATCAGTCATGTTTTCAAGGCTTATGGAGTTAATGTTATTGCTGTCCACCGCCACAGACACATCGATAGCCGCCCCACCCAGCGCTACAGATGTATTGTACACACCCGGTGTATACATGCCGGTTTCTTCTGAGGCAGGCTTTGGCTCATCACCTGAAAAGAAATATGTAGCAGCGAAAATTATCAGAAGAAGCAGTATGCCAAGGAGCACTCCGGTGAGAATGACATGCTTCATTTTTACAACGACGATTTTTGTTTTTGCACTCATATGCGCCTCCTGTGGTTGTTTTATATATAATATGTGTGGGGACGCGGAAATATGACAGATATTCCTGACTATAACAAAAAAGAGTATGTTCCTGTCTATAACAAAAAAGAGATATCCATGAAGGATATCTCTTTTATGATATAAGAGCGATAGACGGGGCTCGAACCCGCGGTCTCGACCTTGGCAAGGTCGCGCGTTACCAACTACGCCACTATCGCATGTATTAACTTGTGTGCCCTCTTATGCTTGGCACGTGTTATATAATACACGATAGTGGTGTATCTGTCAACCATTATTTTTATTTTTTTGTAATAAATTTTTCAATTTTGTCCATATATTATTTTGTGAAGATATGCATTTCGCGGTTGTTTTCATTGACATAATTATGCTATGATTATGTCAATGAAAGGAGTGAAGTATCATGCCACTTATTATGCCTATTAAGGATCTGCGCAATACAACCGAGATTTCCAATATTGCACATAAGGAACAAGAGCCTATTTTTATCACCAAAAACGGATATAGCAACTTGGTTGTAATGAGCAGTGAACTGTATGATAAATTTGCAAGAATGAATCGCATCGACCAAGCAATCTTCGAATCCGAGCAGGAAATCGCTAACGGAGCAGACGCTGTTGATGCAGAAATAGTTTTTACAGAATTGGAGAAAAAACATTTTGGATAAATACAAAGTAAAGGTCAATCCTAGAGCAATCCGTGAATTAGACAGCATTTACGAGTATATCGCAAACGAGAAATGGTGAATCTTGTAATGAATTTTTTGACAATGTAGTTAGTTCGTGAAATTTATTATTTAATGAAATTGGTAAATCGGAATTTATAAAGGAGAATATTGATGAAACTATTTTTATGTTCGCACTTTTCAAGTGTAGGAAGTCTGATAAAGGAAGAAATTGAAAATAAGAAAGTCGCATTTATTCCAACAGCTTCACTGCGTGAAGGCTACACCGGTTATGTCGGCTCGGCTCGAAAATTATTCAAAAAGTTGGGAGCAATCGTAACTGAAATTGATATTTCAACGGAGGCTTATTCAACGATACAGTCTGTTT
>ERZ791573.233-NODE-233-length-36515-cov-19.431816_pt1 | contig 36515 bp, 27 predicted proteins | sample MGYA00509971_ERZ791573 | MGnify/ENA primary metagenome ERZ791573 (study PRJEB30046, sample SAMN00791921) | human gut metagenome | study: EMG produced TPA metagenomics assembly of the A metagenome-wide association study of gut microbiota in type 2...
AATGTTGCAGTTTTTATCCGAATAATTTTGGTGCGTCTGCCCTGACCTCGGTCGGGATACATGTGTACCTCGGTCGGGATACATGTGTACTTCGGTCGGGGTACATGCGTACCTCGGTCGGGGTACGATGACCATCAAATTTCTTTGACACGCCAAAGGGGCTTCCCTTAATGCGGCGTCAACCTTTTTTTAAATTTTTACCTTTTAAAAAGATTTTTCACTTTTCGTTTTTCACTTTTCCTTTAAATGCGGCGTCAGCCTTTTTTTACCTTTTTACTTTTTTACCTTTAAAAAGCCTTCACTTCACCTCCCAAGTGTCCTGTGTGTCGAGCAGTTCCTCGAAAGAGTGATAATTCTTTGCTGCCTTCACCTCTTCAATCTGTGCGTTCACAGCCTCATCGTAGGTAGGAGCCTCAACGTCGCGAATGACGCCGAGCGCCACGGGGAAGCCATGCTCATTGTCCATCATGGCGAGTTTCAGCTGCAAGGTGTTGTCCTCGGCGTGAGCGTCGTGAACGAGAATGTCGTCCATGGTTACGCCGTTCTCGCCAATCTTCACCACCTTCAGCCCGAAGCCCTCCTGCACGATGCCATACTCTGAGTTTTCGCCAAAGACCAGCGGTTTGCCGTGCTCCACATAGATGGCGTTCTTTGATCGTCCCTCGCGTGTGTAGATGGGGTCGTAGACACCGTTGTTGAAAATCATGCAGTTTTGCAGGATCTCGCACACGGCGGCACCCTTATGGTGGTACGCCGCCTTAAGAATGTCTACGGTGTGTGCCGAGTCGTTGGCCACGGCCCTTGCGAAGAAGCGTCCTCTTGCTCCGAAGCACAGCTCGGCAGGTCGGAAGGGATCTTCGACGGTGCCATAAGGCGACGACTTGCTCACGAAGCCTCGTGGCGATGTGGGCGAATATTGTCCTTTGGTCAAGCCGTAGATGCGGTTGTTGAGGAGAATCATGTTAAGGTCGATGTTGCGTCGCATGGCATGTATGAAGTGGTTGCCTCCAATGGCCAGTCCGTCGCCGTCGCCACTGATCTGCCAGATGGTGAGTTTCGGGTTCACCACCTTCGCTCCTGTGGCTATTGCCGCCGCGCGTCCGTGTATGGTCTGCATGGCGTAGGTGTTGACATAATAGGGCAGGCGGCTGGAGCAGCCTATGCCCGAGATGACAGCCGTCTCGTGTGGCGGCACCCCTATCTCTGCCATCGCCTTGTAGAGAGAAGCGAGAAATGCGTGGTCGCCGCAGCCGGGACACCAGCGTGGCTGACCTTTCTTATAGTCTTGTATTGTGTAGCTCATAGCTGTTGTTTTTTATTGTTGTTAGAAGGCCTGACGGCTCTATTTTGCCATTATCTCCTCGAAGCTGCTCACCAGTTCGCTCACCACAAACGGCTGTCCCTTCACCTGGTCGAAGGTGTAAGGCACAAACCCGTCGACCTTGGCACGCAGGTAGGCGGCAAACTGTCCGAGGTTCTGCTCTGCCACCACCACCTTGGGGTAGCGCATCATTACCTCGGCTGTGTTGGCAGGCAGCGGGTTGATAAACTCGAAATGGGCGAGTGCCACCTTGTGGCCCTTCTTGCGCATCTCCTCCATGGCGGTGTAGAGATGTCCGTAGGTTCCTCCGAAGCCCACGATGAGCAGGTCGGCATCGTTCTTGTCGCCTTGCACCTCCACATCGGGCACCTCTATGCGTTGCACCTTCTCGGCACGCAGGTGGTCCATGAGGTTATGGTTCTCAGGCTCCGTGCTTATGGCTCCGGTGTGGCCGTCCTTCTCCAGACCGCCAAGGATATGTGTGTAGCCCTCCTGTCCCGGCACAGCCCAGTAGCGCACCTGTGTCTTGGGGTCGCGCTCATAGGGTGTGTAGCGGCCCTTCATGTCGGGTGTGGCATAGTGGGGGTTGATCTCCGGCAGCTCCGCCATCTTGGGCAGCTTCCATGCAGCCGATCCGTTGGCGATGTAAGCATCGGTGAGGAGCACCACGGGTGTGAGATGTTCAAGCGCTATCTTGGCAGCCATGTAGGCAGCGTCGAAACAGTTGGTCGGACTCGTGGCGGCCACCACCGGCATGGGGCTCTCGCCGTTTCGTCCGTAGAGCACCTGCAGCAGGTCTGTCTGCTCGCTCTTTGTGGGCAGACCCGTTGACGGTCCGCCTCTCTGCACGTCAATGATCACGAGGGGCAGCTCGTCGATGACCGCCAGGTTTATGGCCTCGCTCTTGAGGCAGATGCCAGGTCCCGAGGTGCTTGTGGCAGCCAGTGCTCCTGCGAAGGCTGCTCCCACCGCACTGGCACATCCGGCGATCTCGTCCTCACACTGCACCGTTGTCACGCCCATCGACTTGTGCTTGGCAAGCTCGTGCAGGATGTCGGTTGCGGGTGTTATGGGGTATGATCCGAGGTAGAGGCACAGGTTGGCTTTCTCTGCCGCCGCCATCAGTCCGTAGGCCGTTGCCTTGTTGCCCGTGATGTCCATGTAACGTCCCGGCACCTTGGTCTTCGACTCTACGCGGTAGACGGCAGGCACCGATGCGTGAACGTTGTGTCCATAGTTGTAGCCGGCATGCACCACCTTGATGTTGTTCTCTGCCACGGCAGGCTTCTTGGCAAACTTCTCGCGCAGGAACGCCTCGACAAGACTGAGGTCGCGGTCGAAGAGCCAGCACACCAGTCCGAGAGCAAACATGTTACGACATTTCAGGATGCTCTTGTTGTCCATGCCGCTGTCGGCAAGACACTCCTTGACCATCTGCGTCACGGGGCATGCCACCACGCGGTCGCGGTCAATGCCCAGCTCTCCCAGATAGTCGGCGGTCTTAAACTCTGCCTTTTGCAGGTCGCGCTCCTGGAAGCTGTCGGTGTCGATGATGATGGTAGCCTGTGGCTTGGCGTGTGACAGCTGCGTCTTGAGCGCCGCGGCGTTCATGGCCACGAGCACGTCGCAGAGGTCGCCAGGCGTGTAAACGCGTCCTGTGCCTATGTGTACCTGAAATCCGGACACGCCTGTGAGCGATCCTTGCGGTGCCCGTATGTCTGCCGGATAGTCGGGAAATGTAGAGATGCCATTGCCCACGGTTGCCGATACGGTGGAAAAGATGTTTCCGGCGAGCTGCATGCCGTCGCCCGAGTCGCCTGAGAAGCGCACCACCACTTGGTCCAATTCCTTTACTTCTAACTGTTGTGCCATAATTAGATTTGTTGTATCTTGGTGTTTTTGTTTTTTGTGTAAAAAAAACTCTTGCAGACGTGTCAAAAGGGTGTCTGTCTGTTTTTAGGGTTTTCGTCTGCAAATATTGCAAATATTCTTGAGACGGCAAAATAATTTCAAGGATAAAAATTCTTCGACATTTGTTTTTCTTCAAAAACCTATTAAAATGTTGTTTTTAAAGAGAAAACTGTAAGGAGGGGGAAACGAGACGGAGCGAAACGAAAAGGAGCGAAACGAAAAGGAGGACCCATTCCCCACTGGGAATGAGCCCTCCGACATATTTAATTCTAAATAATTTCAGAATTAGAGCTGGGGACCAGCAGCAACGAGAGCCTTGCCAGCCTCGTTGTTTGTGTACTTAGCGAAGTTCTTGATGAAGCGAGCAGCGAGGTCCTTAGCCTTCTCCTCCCACTGAGCAGCGTCAGCGTAGGTGTCGCGGGGATCAAGGATCTCTGTAGCAACTCCGGGGAGCTCTGTGGGCACCTTGAAGTCGAACATCGGGATCTGCTTTGTAGGAGCCTTGTCGATGTCACCGCTCAGGATGGCGTCGATGATGCCACGGGTGTCGCGGATAGAGATACGCTTGCCTGTGCCGTTCCAGCCAGTGTTTACGAGGTAAGCCTTGGCGTTGTTCTTCTCCATCTTCTTAACCAGCTCCTGTGCATACTTGGTAGGATGCAGCTCGAGGAATGCCTGGCCGAAGCAAGCTGAGAATGTAGGAGTGGGCTCTGTGATGCCGCGCTCTGTACCAGCGAGCTTAGCTGTGAATCCTGAAAGGAAGTAGTACTGAGTCTGCTCGGGAGTCAGGATAGAAACGGGAGGCAGCACGCCGAAAGCGTCGGCTGACAGGAAGATAACCTGCTTAGCAGCGGGTGCTGAAGAACCCTCCTTGATGTTGTTGATGTGGTAGATAGGATAAGAAACACGAGTGTTCTCGGTAACGCTCTTGTCAGCGAAATCGATCTTGCCGTTAGCATCAACAGTTACGTTCTCGAGGAGAGCGTCGCGACGGATAGCGTTGTAGATATCGGGCTCTGACTCCTTGTCGAGGTTGATAACCTTAGCGTAGCAGCCACCCTCGAAGTTGAACACGCCGTTGTCGTCCCATCCGTGCTCGTCGTCACCGATAAGGAGACGCTTAGGATCGGTAGACAGAGTGGTCTTGCCTGTACCTGACAGACCGAAGAAGATAGCTGTGTTCTCGCCGTTCTTGTCGCAGTTAGCAGAGCAGTGCATAGAAGCCATGCCCTTCAAGGGGAGGAAGTAGTTCATCATAGAGAACATACCCTTCTTCATCTCACCACCGTACCATGTGTTGATGATAACCTGCTCCTTAGATGTTACGTTGAAAGCAACGCAGGTCTCTGAGTGCAGACCGAGCTCCTGGTAGTTCTCTACCTTAGCCTTAGAAGCGTTGTAAACAACGAAGTCGGGCTCAAATGCCTCCAGCTCCTCAGCTGTAGGACGGATGAACATGTTTGTTACGAAGTGAGCCTGCCATGCAACCTCAACGATGAAGCGAACAGCCATACGAGTGTCCTTGTTGGCACCGCAGAAGCCGTCTACTACATAGAGGTTCTTGTTGCAAAGTTCTTTCTTGGCAATATCCTTAACCGTTGCCCATACCTCTTCAGACATGGGGTGGTTGTCGTTCTTATATTCCTCTGTTGTCCACCATACTGTGTCCTTAGAGTTCTCATCCATTACGATGTACTTGTCCTTAGGTGAACGACCGGTGTAGATACCTGTCATCACGTCCACAGCGCCGAGCTCGGTTTCATGACCTACCTCGAAGCCCTCGAGACCAGCCTTGGTCTCCTCTTCGAACAACTTCTCATAAGACGGATTGTGAGCGATTACTGTAGAACCAGTAATGCCGTACTGTGTCAAATCTAACTTTGCCATTTTAATTAAAATTATTTAGAAGTGAATTAAATGTCTTGATTCTGTTCAAGGTTATCCATGCAAAACCGATAAGGATCATTGCCTTACGTTGTTCTCACATTTTTACCTTTACTTTATTATCTCAAATCCGCTGCAAAGATAGATAAAAAGTGTTGAACGGCAAACCTTTTAACGACAAAAAAATATGTGAAGCAATTGTTTTTAGGTTAAAGAAATTAAAAAAACGGGACATCGGGTTCAATTTGTAATTTTCAGTTAGCAAATGGTCAACTTAATATGCAATCTTTTTTATAACTTTGCGCCAATTTAAGCAAGCTGTAACGGCATGCCGACGAAACAACTAAAAACTCGTCTATCAGAAAAGCAAAAGACTAATAAACAAAAATCATATATAAGATATGAAAATCATCAACTTTGCAGAACAGAACAGCATCATCAACAAGTATATGGCTGAGATGCGCGACAAAGACTATCAGACCAACCGTCTGCTTTTCCGTAACAACATCATGCGTGTGGGCGAGCTCATTGCTTATGAGCTCAGCAAGACCTTCGACTATGAGGAGCGCGACGTGCAGACCCCTCTGGGCACAGCCCGCGTGAGCGTGCCCACCGACAAGCTGGTGCTCGGAACGATCTTCCGCGCCGGTCTGCCGTTCCACCAGGGCTTCCTTAACATCTTCGACCACGCCGGCAACGCCTTCGTGTCGGCGTTCCGCGAGTATGAGGACGAGGCTCACACCAAGGTGGGCATACATGTAGAGTATCTTGCCACACCCGACCTCAACAACGCCACGCTGCTCATCGTGGACCCCATGCTTGCCACGGGCGGCTCTATGGAGATGGGCTACAAGGCGCTGCTGACCAAGGGCACTCCCAAAAAGGTGCATGTGGTGTGTGTGATGGCTTCGCCCGAGGGCATTGAGCACATCCGCCGCACGTTCCCTGACGACACCACCATCTGGTGTGCTGCCATCGACCCGGGTCTGAACGAGCACAAGTATATCGTTCCTGGCTTCGGCGATGCAGGAGATTTGTGTTATGGGGGGAAGATTTAGCCCCACCCCCTCGCCGCCTGCCGGCGGCTCACCCCTCCCCTTATGGAGGGGAGTAGATACCTTTGATTACTTGAGGACTCCCGCTTTAAGGAAAAAGTGAACAGGGACAATTCTTTGAAAAAGCAGGGACAATTCTTTAAATAAATAGGGACAATTCTTTGAATGTTATTGTTTAGCTTTTACTTACATTCAAAGAATTGTCTCTATTACAAATTGTCCCTATTGTAAATTCTTCATATTGAGAATTGAATTCCTCATATTTAGAATTGTCCCTATTGTCTCTATTGTCTTTAAAAAAACGCTAATAGCTTTACGTTATCGTCTTTAAGCAACAAGCAGTTTTTTATTGTCTGTAAAATATCACCCGCCTCTTTTTAACTTAAAAAATTATCTTTCAAGGCGAAGCCTTTTTTACCTTTTTACCTTTAAAAGCCTTTTACCTTTAAACAGACTCCCACAGTTTTCATCCTGACATATTTCTCGGAGAGGAGCATGAAGCCGTGGTGGCGATTGGAGGAGCCCCACGAGTTTTTGGCAACAAAGAAGAGGGTACTGTCGCTACGGCGGCGCACAAGACCGATGAGGGCCATGCAATGGTCGTCGGTGGTGAGGCGACGCTCAAACATGAGTTGACGCTTCTGCTGCGTGCAGCGGCTCATGGGCAGGGAGAGGTCTGCCATGCCGTCGGGCCAACTGAAGCCGCGCTCACTGATGTCGCCCTCCCAACACACGGGGTGGTGGTCGAGGAGCGAGCGCTTTATCATGGTCATCATCGTGTCGAGAGGCAGGTTCAAGAACTGCTCGTGCAGCCTGTTGTCGGCCACCTCAAGGTCAAACGCCTCGCCAAAGGGATGGTGCGTGAACGAGGTGACGGCTTGCCACTCGCCTGGCGAACAGACGCTCTGGGCGAAGTCGACGGGCGAATATTCTGCCCCGAACATATAGACATGTAGCGGCATGGGACCCATGCTCTCGTCAAGCAGTCGTTCAACGACCTGCTTGTAACCCCCAAACGACGGCTGCTGACGGGCTGCAAGCATCAACCGACGGGCAACAGGGCGCAACGGGAGAGCGGGCTTGGAGCAATCTGACGAAAGGGAGGCAGAGGTAGCAACATCCTGCGAGCCTTCTGATGCTGCGGCTTGTGAGCCGTCAGACAAGAGGGATCTGGCGGCAGCCACCGCACTTTCGTCGCCCATGCTGTGATAGCTGTCGTAGGGCATGGCGCCGAAGCGCCGCAAGAGCGTCACCGCCATGGGGGCTGTTCCGCGCAGGGTCATGGCGTGGGCGTCGCGCGCGAAATAATAGCGGTGGGCGAGGCTGGTGAGATACTGGCGTGCGGTGTAATCGACCCCAATGTTCACGCTGTCGCCCTGTGCCGCGTGCTCACTTTCTATCGTTGCCGTCATGGCATAGAGCCAGCACAGCTCGTTATGGCCCTGGTCCTTGACAGGTGTTGTGGGGAGCATCGCCAAGGTCTCATACACCGACTTGTCGATGGCAGCAACGCCCTGCAGCGAGGCCGTTTCTGCTGTCGCTCCCTCACCACCGGTCTTTGGTGTCGACCGGTATCCACAGGCCACAAGCAACAGGATGAACACCATTGCCGAAGCCGGGCGTGCAATTGTTGATAAGTTCTTAAACGTCTGATTCATAATGCTTTTCTTTTATTCTAAAGACCGTCTTAAAGCCAAACAAAATCCATTCTTCTAAAAATCCAAAATCCAAGCAAGCCCTAACGACCGATTTGGGTTAAAAGGATAAATTGTTGAACGCAAAGTGTTGCAAAGCAACAAAGGCTTATATGAGGAAGGGCGAAACCCGTGTCCACATATAAGCCTTTCTGTTTTTCAAGATCCACATGCCTCGGCATGCTGACCGTCAACATGTTCCTGTTTACGCCTTCTCTGCCTCCTCAAAGGCGGCAGCCTCGGCAGCAGCGATGATCTCCTCGCGGGTTTTGTCGCGGGTTGTGATGTCGCTGAGGTCGAACTCGTCGTCTGAAGAATTGTCTGATGCGTCGGCATAGCCGTTTGAAGTGTCAGCATCTGAAGCGTCAGCATAAGCATCGCCTTCAGCAGCTGTCAGCTCTTCTTCCGCAACGCTCTCGTTGCACCATCCGGCCTCGGTGTCTGCCACGGCAGCTGGTGCCACAGCGGCGGCAGCCTTTGCCGCATACATGGGCGAGCGGCGGTTGGTGCGTTTCTTGCTCTTGAGGCCCTCGCCGTCGGCGTTGTCTGACGGTTCTGAACCGTCAGAAGAGGCACCGTCAGAAGCAGCACCTTCCGAGCCATAGCTTTTCTTGGCAGAAGCGTTAGAGGCGGCAGAAACGGAAGCATCAGAACCTGAGGCGGCAAAGTTGTCGTCCTGCACCCCACCGTGGTTCACCACGATAAAGTCTTCGGGCTCTGTGCTGGGCACGTTCTCCACCGGCTCCTCCTCCATCTTCGTGCGGTTGGTCTTAGCCGTAAACACGCTGTCGAGAAACTGAGGTTGCTTGCGCAGCTTCTCGAGAGTGCGCTTCGATGCCATCTGCTGGCTCTCCTTCTTGCTGTAGCCAGTGGCATCGCACCCTTCGACCCCTTCGAGCACCACCATGTAGGTGAAGACCGGACTGCCGTTCTTGTCTTTATGCTGCTCCTTGAGCGCAAACTCTATCTTGACGCGGTTCTTCTGCGCCCACTCTATGAGCTTGCTCTTGAAGTTGACCTCCTTATAGGCCACCTTGTCTATGTTGATCATCTGGTCGAGAATGCGCTTCTGTATGAACCTCATGCAGGCGTTGTAGCCGCGGTCGAGGTAGAGCGCACCCACAAGAGCCTCGAAGGCGTTGCCGCCCATGTAAGAGTTGTGGGCCGACGAGCGTCCGTTCGACAGGATGAGCTGCGTTATGCCCATCTCCTGAGCCAGACGGTTCAGGGTCTCACGCTGCACGAGCTTGGAGCGTGTGTTGGTGAGGAAGCCCTCTCGCTTGCCGGGAAAATGGCGATAGACGATGTCGCCCACGGCAGCGTCGAGCACAGCGTCGCCCAGAAACTCCAGGCGCTCGTTGTTCACGGGCTTGCCCTTGGCGTTGCGCTTGAACAAGCTCTTGTGCATGAGCGCGAGCTTGTAGAGCGAGATGTCGTGAGGGTAGACCCCTATGATGTTGTAGAGAGATAAATAAAGCTCCTTTTCCTTGCGGAAGGGGAGCTTTATTCTGTCTATGATGTTACTCAGCATACTTCTTGAATGCTACACATGCGTTGTGGCCGCCGAAACCGAAGGTGTTGCTGATGGCAGCACGCACCTCGCGCTTCTGTGCCTTGTTGAAGGTGAAGTTGAGGTTATAGTCGATCTCCTCGTCGTTGTCGCCCTCGGTGTGGTTGATTGTCGGGGGCACGATGTCGTTCTTCACAGAGAGCACAGCAACCATGGCCTCCACAGCGCCGGCAGCGCCGAGCAGGTGACCGGTCATCGACTTGGTTGAGCTGATGTTGAGCTTGTAGGCAGCATCGCCAAACACATCCTTGATGGCCTTGGCCTCAGAGATGTCGCCAACGTGTGTGCTGGTGCCGTGAACGTTGATGTAGTCGATATCCTCGGGCTTCAGACCGGCGTCGTCAAGGGCGCGCTGCATCACGAGCTTGGCACCCAGACCCTCGGGGTGAGAGGCGGTGATGTGGTAAGCGTCGGCGCTCATGCCCTCGCCCACCATCTCGGCGTAGATCTTTGCACCACGGGCCTTGGCGTGCTCCAGCTCCTCAAGGATGAGGCAGCCTGCGCCCTCGCCCATGATGAAACCGTCGCGGCTGGCGCTGAACGGACGTGAGGCGTGCTCGGGGTCGTCGTTGCGTGTAGAGAGAGCGTGCATGGCGTTGAAACCGCCCACGCCGCAAGCGCAGATGGCAGCCTCAGCACCTCCGCCAAGGATCATGTCGGCCTTGCCCAGACGCACAAGGTTGAAGGCGTCGGCCAGAGCGTTGCTTGACGATGCGCAAGCCGATGTGGTGGTATAGTTGGGACCGTTGAAACCGTAGAGGATAGAGATCTGTCCTGACGCGATGTCGGCGATCATCTTCGGGATGAAGAAGGGGTTAAACTTGGGACCTGCCTCCTGGTGCTGGCCATAATAAGACACCTCGTCCTCGAAGGTCTTGATGCCGCCGATGCCCACACCGTAGACCACGCCTACGCGCTGCTTGTCGATGGCCTCGAGGTCAACCTGGCTGTCTTCTACGGCTTGCTTGGCAGCGATGATGGCGAGCTGTGTGTAGCGGTCCATCTTGCGTGCTTCCTTGCGGTCGATGAAATCGTTGATGTTCAGACCCTTCACCTCACAGGCAAACTTGGTCTTGAAATTGGTGGTGTCAAAGTGGGTGATGGGAGCTGCTCCGCTCTTTCCAGCGAGCAAGTTTGCCCATGTCTCCTCGGCGGTGTTGCCTACGGGGGTAACGGCACCTATGCCTGTTACAACTACTCTTTTTAATTCCATTATTATCTCGTTCGGCGTGCCTTGACCAAAAATTTTGTTTTCGTATTGTTTTTCCTCTCAGCACGCGGTTATTAATCTGATGAATGTGAAAAAGGTGTGATTACGCGGATGCGTTGCCGGCATCTCAAAAATTCTCGTTGATGCCTTTATGCCGCGGACCTCTGCCGCAGCCTTGCAAAACTTCAGAAATATAGATATAACAGAGGTTGATGGTTTCTGGGGGTGTAAGAAAATCTGGAAATCACCACAGAAACTATCAACCGTCTGAACGCCCCATCGGGCTTCTTGCTGTCGCGCGTCACACGCGGGCAGACGCAGTCACAGCATTAAAGACATGCTGTGGGTGCGTTTCTGCCGGAGCGGAAATTATTTCTTGTTCTCCTCAATGTAAGCGATAGCGTCACCTACAGTGGTGATCTTCTCAGCCTGGTCATCGGGAATAGTGATGTTGAATGACTTCTCAAACTCCATGATGAGCTCTACAGTGTCCAGAGAGTCGGCACCGAGATCGTTTGTGAAGCTTGCTTCGGGCTTAACATCAGCCTCATCAACACCCAGCTTATCAGCGATGATTTCTTTTACCTTTGATTCAATTTCTGACATAATTTTTAATCTTTAAAATGTTTATAATTAGTTTCTTAATTCAAAATCGGCTACAAAGGAACACATTATTTTTCACATTCGCAAATTTTTTGTGTAAAAAAGCACCTTCGCGTGCACACTGACACGCCATTTGTGCAACTTTTCGGTCTCTGACGTGCGCACACAACACACAAATGAGATAAAAAAACAAAAAAACCAACTCAAAGTTTGGCAGTGTGGCGCTTTTGCCGTATCTTTGTATAGTGACGATGAAGCCGACAAACCAAAACAGCCCCTAAACAACCCCCAGACAACCCCTGAACACGTCCTCTGGCCGAAACAGAGAAACCCACAGGACACACGTCGGCAGCACAGCACAGACACAAGACATCGAGTGATCAGAAAAAGGCGAAAGCCCAACGGCAGCCGCCATGTCAACAAATAAAAACTCTAACACCAATATGTCATTTTCAGAACATTGTAGCCAGGTCTTCAATCAGGCCATACGCGACTATCACATCAAGGACAACATCGACACACCCATCAACAACCCCTACGACCGTGACGATGTGGAGAACCGTCTGTACCTCAAATGCTGGATAGACACCGTTCAGTGGCATTTTGAAGACATCATCCGCGACCCCCACATCGACCCCGTCGAGGCACTCGCCCTGAAGCGTCGCATAGACCGCTCAAACCAGGACCGCACCGACCTCGTGGAGCAGATCGATGCCTATTTCCGTCAGAAATATAGCGACGTCACCATTCAGCCCGACGCACGCATCAACACCGAGAGCCCGGCATGGGCCGTGGACCGTCTGAGCATTCTGGCTCTGAAGATCTACCACATGCGCGAACAGGTGGAGCGCGAAGACGCCAGCGAGGAGCACAAGGAGAAGTGTCAGGCCAAGCTCAACGTTCTGCTTGAGCAGCAGAAGGACCTCTCAACGGCCATTGACCAGCTGCTCGACGACATAGCCTCAGGCCACAAATATATGAAGGTCTACAAGCAGATGAAGATGTATAACGACCCGAGCACAAACCCGGTGCTGTATAAGAAGTAAGAAGAAAAAGCAAGTGAAAACCGAGCATTTACTTATAATAAGGTTCTCTGCCATGGGCGATGTGGCCATGATGGTGCCCGTGGTGAGCTCGCTGGCACACCAATATCCGCACCTGCGCATCACCGTGCTGAGCAGACCGTTCGCACGGACGTTCTTCGAGGGGCTGGCTCCCAACGTGGGGTTCATGGGGGCTGACCTGAAGAACGAGTATCGCGGGCTGAAGGGCCTCAACGCCCTCTACCGCCGACTGGTGGCGAAAAACTTCACCGCCATTGCCGACATGCACAGCATTCTGCGCTCAAGCTACCTGCGCATGCGCTTCAACATAGGGCGTTACCAGGTGGCACACATCGACAAGCACCGCCGCGAACGCCGCGCCCTCACCGCCACACGCAACAAGGTGCTGGAGCAGCTGCCCACATCGTTTGAGGGCTATGCCGACGTGCTCGCACGCTTGGGATACCCCGTGAAGCTACAGTTTGACAGCATCTTCCCACCAAAGGGTGGCGACATGAGTCTTATTGCGCAGCGCATCAACCCCAAAGCCGAGGGCGAGAGATGGATAGGCATAGCGCCGTTTGCAGCACATCAGGGCAAGGTGTACCCGCCCGAGAAGATGGAGCGCGTGGTCCAGCTGCTGCTTGAACGCGACCCCCGCAACCGCATTTTCCTCTTCGGAGGAGGCAAGGAGGAACGCGACATGCTCGACGAGTGGGAGAAACGCCATGACCGTTGCACCTGTGCCTCGACGCTGCTCTCAGGACTGTTCCAGGAACTGGTACTCATGAGTCATCTCGACACGATGGTGAGCATGGACAGCGCCAACATGCACCTGGCATCGCTCACAGGCACACGCGTGGTGAGCGTGTGGGGAGCAACCCACCCTTACGCCGGCTTCATGGGCTGGAACCAGAAGGCTGACGATGCCGTGCAGACAGACCTGCCCTGCCGCCCGTGCAGCATCTTCGGCAACAAGCCCTGCATGCGAGGCGACTATGCGTGCCTTAACAACATCACGCCCGAGCAGATCGCTGACCGCGTGATGGAGGGGTTGGCATAATAGCCGTTTGGGGTTTGTAAATCTACCATTTTGGTTTGCAAAACAGCCTTTTGGGATTGCGAAACAGCCTTTTGGGTTTGCAAAAAACCTCCTGGGGTTAAGAAACAGCCTTTTGGTTTTGTAAAAAACCTCCTGGGGTTAAGAAACAGCCTTTTGGGGTTTAAGAAACAGCCATGAATTTCATATAGACAGCGACGAAAAGCGCTGCCTGCCCCATCACAACAGATGCCGCTAAAGACATGTAACTGCGAAAAACATAACGGGCGGCTATAGAAAAGAAAAGCTGCAAAAAAATCTGTATTCAGAGAAACTGTATTCAGAGAAACTGTATTCAGAAAAAACTGCGTTCAGAAAAAAAGACTGCTTCAAAGAAAAACTGCATTCAGAAAAAAGAATAAAAGCTGCGTTCCCTATATATATAATAAGGTGGAACCCTCATGACACGAAAACCATCCTAACTGCAAACGTGTAAAGGGCGACACCCGTAGAGAACAGGCTGAAAACGTTAAATAACATTTTAAAAAACCTTGAACACATTCAAGCCCAGTACACCTGCAAAACTGTAGAGCTTGAAAAGGTCAAGACAATCAATTAACTAAAAAGGAAAGGAAAAAGCTATGAAAAAGTACGTATGTGATGTGTGCGGATGGGTCTATGACCCTGCCGTAGGCGATCCTGAGAACGGCATTGAGCCGGGAACAGCATTTGAAGACATCCCTGAAGATTGGGTTTGCCCACTCTGTGGTGTAGGCAAGGACGAGTTCTCACCCGTAGACGAATAAGCGTTGTTTCGGTCGGTTCAAACTGCATATTTATGCAAAACAAGACCTCGAATATACAGTATTTTCAAAGGGCCCAAATGACAAAATGGAAGTGCCCATTTGACGTTCTCATTAAGCCTCTTTGAGGCGGTCATTTATATCATTTGACAGCCTCAAAGAGCCTCTTTGACAACCTAAGCCCAATTTTAACATTGCTTAACAAAACTATATAGCAAAACACCCCCCAAAACCGACATTTTGCTTCATCTTTTCTTCTTTTACCTAACACCGTGCTTTCTGCATATTTCTCTCCATTTTTTGCATAAATATGCAGTTTAAGAACTGGCAAAGAACAATGACACAGCAGCAACGCCCTCATTAACGAAATTTCTAAAACTGCCCTTAGAAGATAAGAACCCTTTAAAGGGTCGTATTTAAAATTTTTACATTGATGAACAGGTAAAAATATCCTTGATTGTAATACCACTAAAAAACAAAGCAAAACAAAACGGCAGGTTTTGTTTTACGAAAAAAATAGTGTGTTTAAATTTGCTTATTACAAAAAAACATGTAATTTTGCATCAGATACAAGTTTCTTTCACACCATGCCCAACATAATTGCCTTTGTTTATGAAGACAAATAACAAAACAGCAATATGATGAGACATATATAACAAGAAAGGTTCTCAGTATCTCGACATATAAACTAAAGGCGTTTACTTAACGCTTTGTTCTTGACGTTCTGAAACTTCGCAACTTTCATGCATAGTCACGAACATCGCAACGGTAGATGCCCTCGGGATGTGTATAGCCACATCCCTTTTATTGGTATGCTCTTGACGACCCTTTTGTTTGGTGTCGTCAATTCATGTGTACTTATAGAGGGGGTATGCGTATCCATATCTGCGTGGGGCTTCGATGTTGCTCGTTCAACTATGCAGGGCAATGCGAAGGCCTCAGAACGTGGGACGAGCAACGAGGAGATCCCACGCTTCTATTTTATATTCGCATCTATTCTAAAAAAACAAGTTATAATAATGCTGACATGGGGTTTGGTTGGCGAACAAAAACTGCATGTTATGGGTAATTTATTAGCTCATTACACAAGCCTGGATGCTATGCTCAACATTATTCGTGACGATTGTCTGCATTTTAGAGCTACGCATTTCACTAAGCTAAACGATTCATTGGAGTATAAGTGGCCATTTGAAGCCTTAAAAGAAAAGGTTAAAGACATTGAGAATCTGACAGAAGAGAAGATAAATCTTTATTATAAGAAATTTCCCTATATAATATCACTGTCAGAAAAAAAGGATGACCATCTGATGTGGCACCTCTATGGGAAATGTGGATATGGTGTTAGTATGGTTCTTAACAAGGATTTTTTGAAAAAAGATCCACATCAACAAAATAAAGAATTTAACGATAACAATAATTGGCATGTTCTCCTAAAAATGAGATATGCAGATGAATTTAATCGACTTACTACATTGAATGAATTGGAAGAAGACTATGTAAACGAAGGCTATGGTTCTGTAAACAACGATTTTGATGATGCGTTTATCTGTTGTTCTTTTCTGAAAAGAGAAGACTGGCAATGTGAGAAAGAAGTTAGATATGCAGTTATACGCGAAAAAATAATGCAGGCAAGATACAATCCAACATCAGAAAGCAAATGTAATATGTTTGGATTTGAGGACACACATAACGTTAAATATTATGCTCACGGAAACGAATTTGTGCCCTACCTTGACGTTTATATTCCAAAGAAAGCCTTGACTGCCATTGTTGTAGGAAGCCGACTTGATTTTGAAAAGAATAAGAAAAGCATCCGAATGGCTCTAAAAGGCCTTGGTACAGGCTACGAAAATGTAGATATCATAAAGTCGGAAACGCTTTTTTAATTTCTAATATAAAAGTTCATTAAGTAAAACCCACCTTATCGCTTGAGTTGTTTCAGCGTAATTAAGGTCAATAAAAATTTAAACAATGAGATATTATAACGCAACAAAAAATCTTATGATGATTATATTTATGCTGTTTATCAGCATAAACATCATGGCAGAAGACGGACTGATTACTGAACAGATAACCATTACACTTGATGAGCCAGGCACACTTGGCAGCAAGATTGGTTTCAAGAAAAAGAACTTAATAACAAATCTGAAGATTAAAGGCGCTCTGAACATTGACGACATAAAATTTGTCAGAGAGATGGCCGGCTGTTATTATAGCAAGAACGCTCACTATAACGGAAACCTTAGTCATTTGGACTTAGAGGATGCATGGTTCATCGATAGCAATGACAGAAACATAAAAGTATATGATGAAACAGGATTTGAATTTACACTTTCTCTTCAAGAGCCTTGTGTAGCAAGGTTTCAATTTTGTTATTTAACAAGTTTGCGTTCTATTGTATTACCGAGTTACATAACATCCATAGAAAATTGCGGCTTTAGGGGATGTGACAATCTGTATTCTGTCACAACACCTTCCACTTTGACAAAAATTGGAGATCACGCTTTTGAATATTGTAAATCACTTTCATCTATCAATATGCCTGAAGGTTTGACATACATTGGAGCCAGTGCATTTGATGGCTATTGTACAAGTCTACAATCAATCTATTTGCCGCGTAGCTTGAAAAAAATAGATATTGGTGCATTTGATCATTGCTCAGGATTAAAATTTGTCTATACATATAACCCTCAACCACTTACATTCGAATACGATCCTTTTTGTCCAGGAAGTAATCTGGATCAAGACTGGAGAAGAAAAGCAACACTTTATGTACCGAAAGGCTCAAAGCAAAGCTATACAAATGCAAAATATTGGCGTGAGTTTAAAAATATTGTAGAATTTGATCCTACACCAGTTCTTTCTATTTCCGTTACTAAAAATGTTAATGAGGTTTCTCGCTACTCAATAAACGGAATGCATTTGGATTGTCCAAGCACAGGAATGAACATCGTGAAATATAGCGATGGTACAGTGAAGAAAGTTATGGTAAAATAAAAACAACGATGTAATGTTGAGAGTAAGCAACCGTATTTTATATGAAAAAAATGTTTGTTTATCAAAAAATACGATTACTTACTCTCACTTTATTACAAACTGTTCAGCAAATATTTAATATAATCATCCTTGACGTTAGCAATCTCACTTTTGTCGTAAATTGTCAACAAAGTTATTTTCATACTCTCAGGATCTATCATCAAATTTAAAGTTAATATACGGGCACCACCGCTCTTACCCTTTCCTTTAGAAGCAATAGCCATTCTTACCTTTCGAACGCCGCCACCAAGGTCATCGCCTAAAAGAGGGTTATTTATAATTTCATTTTTCCATGTCTCAAAATCATCCAATAAAGAGCGGTATTTTTTGTATAAACGCTTAAATTCACGTTTAAACTCAGGGCCAACAACTATTAATACTTCCATAGACCTAACCCTCTCTCATCTCTTTTATGAAGTCATCAATATCTTGAAATTCTTTACCTTCGAGTTTTGATAATTTCACCTCTTTCATCGCTCTCGTCAAAGTGTCTTTAACATAAGCCTGTTGCTTCTCTGTCTTTGACAAAGACGTGTTTTTCAACACCGATGTCGAAACGACACCGCGCAATTTTGTTATAGCATTGCGAACGCTTGCCAACGATTGAGAATCATCTATTGTCACCAAAATCTGCTCCATATTATCTCTAAATTATTAGGAGTGTAAAAATACGAGAAATATCCGAAACCTACAAATATCTTGTGTTTTTTAACAATTTAACAAGGCTAAGCCCCTGTTGCCATTAAAAGCCCGTGTTGTTTTAAAAGCCTGCGCCCGCTATTTGCGTCCAAAGTCGGCGGGCACCTCTCCCCACTGTCTCGTTTCCCATTTCACCACAAGGTTTTGCAGCACAGGGTGTGCGCGTAGCCATGCTTCGGCACGCGCGATGACGGCATAGAGAGGTGCGGTCTGCGGTGTGCGTTCCAGTTTGGTTTTACACTGCCGTTTCTTCACCCACAGAATGGCGTTGTGCGAGTCGCTGTAGATCGTCTTGCCCGTGATGCCCTGCTTGTCGAGGAGGGCGAGAGCATGGACGATAGCCAGAAACTCACCGATATTGTTTGTTCCGTGCACGGGTCCATAATGAAACACCTGCGCACCCGTCGCGAGATCTATGGCCTGATATTCCATAGGTCCCGGGTTGCCGCTGCACGCCGCGTCGACAGCCCAAGCGTTGGCCGTGACCTCAAGAGGCAACGGCAGAACCGTGTCGTGACGGTTGCTGGGAGGATTTATCAGATTGGTCATGGGAAAAAAGATATGAAAGCCCCACCCCCTCGCCACCTGCGGTGGCTCACCCCTCCCCGTCGGAGAGGGGAGTGAATGGCCAAGGCTATTTATGATTTTCTTTTTATATCATCAAGAAATAAACGATGTTAGATGGGAGCAGTTTTAAAACTTAAAACTGCTCCCGTCTTATAATAGCAAGCGCCTAAAGTTGGCGTGAGGAAATTGAGCTGATATATTTTTGTAACAAAACGGAGCAACCAAAGCAATTCACCTCCCTCACTCAACATCTGGTCGCTTGCCAAAGCAAGAAGGGTAGGGGCGAGCCGCTGATAGATGGCGAGGGAAGAGGCTTCCAATACCCTAAGCCATTCACTCCCCTCCATAAGGGGAGGGGTGAGCCGCGAAGCGGCGAGGGGGAGGGGCTTTGGGTGAGGGGCTTTGGTGTATTTTTTTTGTCCTCTCTTATTACATTCTCTCTGGCACCTCAATGCCCAGCAGCGCCATGCCGTTCTTAATGGTCTTCGCCACGTTCTGGGCGAGCACCAGGCGCACAGCCTTCTCGTCGGCGCTGTCAGCGCCAAGGATAGAATAGTCGTGATAGAACTGGTTAAACTCCTTGGTCAGCTCATAGCAGTAGTTGGCGATGCCGCTGGGCGAGTAGTCCTTGCCTGCCTGCTCCACAGCAGCACCAAACTCGCTGATCTTCTGGATCAGCTCCTGCTCCTTGTCGCTCAGCGGCATGTCGTCGCCCAGCGAAGCGGGGATGACGATGCCCTCAGCCTCTGCCTTGCGGAGGATAGAGCGTATGCGGGCGTAGGTGTACTGTATGAAAGGACCCGTGTTGCCGTTGAAGTCGATGCTCTCCTCGGGGTTGAACAGCATGTTCTTGCGAGCGTCAACCTTGAGGATGAAATATTTCAGGGCACCGAGACCCACCACGCGGGCAATCTCGTTGCGTTCCTCCTCGCTCATGTCCTTAAACTTACCCAGCTCCTCGCTGGTCTTCTTGGCGTCGCCGATCATGGCAGCGATCAGGTCGTCGGCATCGACCACCGTTCCCTCGCGGCTCTTCATCTTGCCGTTAGGCAGCTCCACCATGCCGTAAGAGAAGTGGACAAGCTCCTTGCCCCACTTGAAGCCCAGACGGTCGAGCAGCAGCGAGAGCACCTGGAAATGATAGTTTTGCTCGTTGCCCACCACATAGATCATCTTGTCGATGGGGAAGTCGGCGAAGCGCATCTCGGCGGTGCCGATGTCCTGCGTCATGTAGACGCTGGTGCCGTCGGCGCGGAGCAGCAGCTTCTGGTCCAGGCCCTCGTTGGTGAGGTCAGCCCACACCGAGTTGTCGTCCTTGCGGAAGAACAGGCCCTTCTCCAGACCTTCCTCCACCTTCTTCTTGCCCACGAGGTAGGTGTTCGACTCATAATAGATCTTGTCGAAGCCCACGCCCAGCGCCTTGTAGGTCTCGTCGAAGCCGGCATAGACCCAGTCGTTCATCTTCTTCCAGAGAGCACGCACCTCGGGATCGTTCTGTTCCCATTTCACGAGCATCTCGTGAGCCTCCTTGATGAGCGGACTTTCAGCCTTGGCCTTCTCTTCAGCAGCCTCTTCAGCCATGCCTTCAGCCACATACTTGGCCTTCAGCTCCTTCACCTCCTCGCGGTAGTGTTTGTCGAACGCCACATAGTAGTCGCCAATGAGGTGGTCGCCCTTCTTGCCGCTTGTCTCTGGTGTCTCGCCGTTGCCCCACTTGAGCCATGCGAGCATCGACTTGCAGATGTGTATGCCTCTGTCGTTCACGATGTTGGTCTTCACCACGCGGTTGCCGTTGGCCTCCATGATCTGTGCGAGCGACCAGCCGAGCAGGTTGTTGCGCACATGTCCGAGGTGGAGAGGCTTGTTGGTGTTGGGAGACGAATACTCAATCATGACGAGCGGCGACTTGTCGTCTGCATGCTTCTCGCCGAAGGTGGGGTCAGCGTTTATGCTGTTGAGCAGCGAGAGCCATGCTGCCTTGGCCACGGTGATGTTGAGGAAGCCCTTCACGACGTTGAATTTCTCCACCGCCTTACAGTTTTGCTCAAGCCACTGTCCGATCTCCTGGGCAGTGTCCTCAGGCTTCTTGTGCGACATCTTGAGGAATGGGAACACTACGAGCGTGAGACTACCCTCAAACTCGCGCTTGGTCTTCTGCAGCTGCACCATCTTCTCAGGCACATCCTGTCCGTAAAGCTCCTTCACGGCTTTCTGTGCCGCGAGGCTTATTTCTTGTTCGATGTTCATAATTGCGTATTGTCGTTTTTTGTTGTTTTCTTTACGTTTTGTTATAATAATGTGCAAAGTTACGCATTATTTTAAAAAGATGCGATGCATATTGCCAAAAAAACGAAGCCGTAGATGCTTTTATGCCAAAGATTTGCTGTAACTTTGCACATTATATACACAACACGCATTTTTTTATGAAGAAACTTTTCATTGAGACATACGGCTGCCAGATGAACGTGGCCGACTCGGAGGTGGTGGCCTCTATCATGCAGATGGCCGGTTACGAGCTGTGCGAAGACGAGGCACAGGCCGATGCCATCTTCCTCAACACATGCTCCATTCGCGAAAACGCGGAGAACAAGATATACAGCCGTCTGGAGGCTCTGCACGCGGAGCAGAAGAAGGGCCGCGACATCATCTTGGGCGTCTTGGGCTGCATGGCTGAGCGCGTGCGCCAGGACCTCATCGACAACCATCATGCCAACCTGGTGTGCGGTCCCGACTCTTACCTCAACCTCCCCGACATGGTGGCACAGTGTGAGAACGGCAACAACGCCATGAACATTGAGCTGTCTACCACCGAGACCTACCGCGACATCGTGCCGCAACGCATAGGCCACGGCAAGGTGAGCGGCTTCGTAAGCATTATGCGTGGCTGCAACAATTTCTGCCATTACTGCATCGTGCCCTACACCCGTGGACGCGAGCGCTCACGCGACGTGGAGAGCATACTGCGCGAGGTGCGCGACCTGCACGACCGTGGCTTCAAGGAGGTTACACTGCTCGGACAAAACGTCAACAGCTATGGCCTCACACCTGCCGGCAAGCGCATGGAGGGCGGCGTGTCGTTTGCCGAACTGCTGCGCAAGGTGGCACAGAGCGTGCCCGACATGCGTGTGCGCTTCACCACATCAAACCCCGAGGACATGACCGACGACATCTTGCACGCCGTCGCCGACGAGCCAAACCTCTGCAAGCATATCCACTTCCCCGCACAGAGCGGATCGAGCAAGATCCTGAAGCTCATGAACCGCAAGTACACACGCGAGCAGTATCTGGAGCGCGTGGAGGCCATACGCCGCATCATCCCCGGCTGCGGACTGTCCACCGACCTGTTTGTGGGCTACCACGACGAGACACCCGAGGACCACGCCCTCACGCTGTCGCTCGTCAAGGAGTGTATGTTCGACTCGGCTTTCATGTTCAAATATTCGGAGCGCCCCGGCACCTTCGCCGCCAAGCACCTGCCCGACAACGTGCCTGAAGAGGTTAAGATAGAGCGTCTTAACGAGCTTATACGCTTGCAGACAGAGATCTCTGCACAGCAGAACCGCAAGGACATCGGCAAGACCTTTGAGGTGTTGGTAGAGGGCTTCAGCAAGCGCTCACGCGAGCAGCTCATGGGACGCACAGAACAGAACAAGGCTGTGGTGTTCGACAAGCAAGGCTACCACATCGGCGACCGCGTCATGGTAAAGATTGTCGACGCCACAAGTGCAACACTCATAGGCAAAGCTATATGAAAGAGTTCCTCCTTATCCTAAGGCGCTTCATACCGCCCTACAAAAAGTATCTCGTGCTGACGGTGCTGTTCAACATCCTGTCGGCCGTGCTCAACATCTTCTCCTTCGCCGCCCTCATACCCATCTTGCAGATCCTGTTCCGCACAGAGGGAACGGGAACGGCAACACACCTCATGCCGTGGACGCTCGACAACATAAAGGAGGTGATGGCCAACAACGCCGACTATTATGTGACGCAGCTCATAGGCGACGTGGGAGCAACGACAACGCTGCTGCTCATAGGCCTGTTCCTCGCCTTTACCACCTTCCTCAAGACGGGTGCCTACTTTCTCTCGTCGGCCACCATCATACCCATCCGCACAGGCGTGGTGCGCGACATCCGCAACCAGCTCTACGCAAAGATCACATCGCTGCCCCTCGGGTTCTTCTCCGAGGAGCGCAAAGGCGACATCATTGCACGCATGACGGGCGACGTGGGCGAGATAGAAAGCAGCATCATGTCGTCGCTCGACATGCTCTTCAAGAACCCCATTCTCATCATCTCCTATTTCACCGCCCTGCTCTTCATCTCGTGGCAGCTGACGCTCTTCACCCTCGTCTTCGTGCCCGTCTTCGGATGGTTCATGGGCTTCGTGGGAAGAAAGCTCAAGCGCAAGTCGATAGAGGCACAGAGCCTGTGGAGCGACACCATGTCGCAGGTGGAAGAGACGCTCGGCGGACTGCGCATAATAAAGGCGTTCTGCGCCGAAGAGAAGATGAACAACCGCTTCAGCAACATCAACAACCACTACCGCTCGTCGGTGCAGCGCGTGAACATACGCCAGCAGATGGCGCACCCCATGAGCGAGTTCTTAGGCACGGTGCTCATCATCATCGTGCTGTGGGTGGGCGGCATCCTGGTGCTCGACCAGCAGATCCTGTCGGGACCGACGTTCATCTATTATCTCGTGATGCTCTACTCGATCATCAACCCTCTCAAAGACTTCTCCAAGGCAAGCTACAACATACCCAAAGGCCTCGCATCGATGGAGCGCGTCGACAAGATCCTGAAGGCGGAGAACACCATCAAGGAACCTGCCAACGCCAAGCACATCAGCGCGTTCGAGCACCAGATCGAGTTTCGCCATGTGTCGTTCCGCTACGGCGAGCAGTGGGTGCTGCGCGACATCAACCTCGTCATTCCCAAGGGCAAGACCATTGCGCTGGTGGGACAGAGCGGCAGCGGCAAGTCGACACTCGTCGACCTCATTCCGCGCTATTATGACGTGCAGCAGGGCGAGGTGCTCATCGACGGCATAAACGTCAAAGACCTCGGCATACACGACCTCCGGCAGCTCATAGGAAACGTGAACCAGGAGGCCATCCTGTTCAACGACTCGTTCATCGGAAACATAACCTTTGGCGTGGACCACGCCACACAGGAGCAGGTGGAGCAGGCGGCACGCATTGCCAACGCCCACGAGTTTATCATGCAGAGCGAACACGGCTACGACACCAACATCGGCGACCGCGGCGGACGTCTATCGGGCGGACAGCGCCAGCGCGTGAGCATTGCGCGTGCCATCCTCAAGAACCCGCCCATCCTCATCCTCGACGAGGCAACATCGGCGCTCGACACCGAGAGCGAACGTCTGGTGCAGGATGCGCTCGAACGGCTCATGAAGACGCGCACCACCGTGGCCATTGCCCACCGTCTGTCAACGATCAAAAACGCTGACGAGATATGCGTGCTCCACGAAGGACAGATCGTGGAACGTGGCACACACGAGGAGCTGCTCAAGATCGACGGCTACTACAAGAAGCTGCATGACATGCAGGCTTAAGACCGATGGACAGGCAGGGGTTTTCATACAAGCTAACCCTAATAACGGGAACCGCTTAACGGGAACCGCTTAAGGGGAACCGTTATAAAAAGAACCAATGAAAAAAGGTTGGTCTTCGGAGCAAGCAAAACCCATTGGTCAAAAAGGCAACAGAACAATAGGACAAAAAGAAAAGAAGAAAAGATGACTTACTTCATTCTTATAAACAACCAGCAGCAAGGCCCATACACCCTCGATGAGCTGCGCAGCCGCAACATAACGTCGGCAACGCTGGTTTGGAGAGAGGGCATGGCCGACTGGACACCGGCATGGAAGGTGGCCGAGCTGGTATCGTTGTTCCATGCAGACGCTGCTGACAACGCACAAACCACACCGCCGCCGGCTCCCTCAGCGGGAGCAACGGGAGCGACCACGGCACCTTATGCAGCAGAGCAAGGAACCTCAGCTGCGCAAGGAGCTTCGACTGCACAAGGAGAAGCCTCTTCTCAACAGGCAGGCGCAGGCAGCTCTTACGCTCAGCAAGCAGCGCAAGGCCGCTATAACACCAACCAGCTCTACGCCGACGCACAGGATGACGAAACCGTGGACCATGACAACGGCTATGAGGAACGTGAGGAGCACAAGAGCCACACGTTGCGGAACGGGTGCATTGGCCTCATCCTCGTTCTTGCCGCAATGGCCGTTGGTCTGGTGGCAACCTGTCCAACCGAGCAAGCCCACCGCGAGGCCATAACGAAGGAGATGAACCGCTTCATCAAGGAGTCGACCGACAACCAAGGCGACGCATGGGGCATCATTGGCAACATCATATCGCAAAAGATCGTGGGCGTGGTTGTGGACAACCTCATCGAGGTCGACAACTACGGTGTGTGCTCCGTGGGCAGCATAACGCTTAAGGGCAAGACGCACCGCGTGTCGTTCGGAATACTCGGACATGTCTTCACCTTCGATGCCGATGACATTCAACGCGCATTGGAGAAGGGCGGCGATGCCTCCGACATTTTCCATTCTCCTCTCAACAACCCGGGCGACAACGACAGCAACTCTGACGACAGCAGCACAGACGACGGAAGCACAGACGGAGGAAGCTCTGACAACGGAAGCAGCACAGACGACGGTGGCAGCAGCTACGACCAGCAGGACGGCTCTGCAGACGATGGACAAAGCAACGGCAGCTCTGACAGCAACGAGGCCGACGGAAGCGACATGAGCAACATGTAACTGGAGCTTTTTTCACATCTCCTATTTCATACCTATGCAAAAAATCACTACCTTTGCATAAGATAGGCTGCACCTCATAATAAAAAGCAAAAAAAATAACGACATACAACTATGGAATACAATTTCAGAGAAATCGAGAAGAAATGGCACCAACAGTGGGTAAAGGATAACACCTACAAGGTGACCGAGGACCCCAACAAGCAGAAATTTTATGTGCTCAACATGTTCCCCTACCCTTCGGGAGCCGGACTTCATGTGGGACACCCGCTCGGCTACATCGCCAGCGACATATACGCGCGTTTCAAGCGCCTGAACGGATTCAACGTTCTAAACCCCATGGGCTACGATGCCTACGGTCTGCCCGCTGAGCAGTATGCCATACAGACAGGACAGCACCCTGAGGTAACAACCGTGGCCAACATCAACCGCTACCGCGAGCAGCTCGACAAGATTGGATTCTCGTTCGACTGGAGCCGCGAGGTGCGCACCTGCGACCCTAAATATTATCACTGGACACAGTGGGCCTTTGAGAAGATGTTCAAGTCGTTCTTCTGCAACTCTTGCCAGAAGGCACAGCCCATAGAGAAGCTCATCGAGCATTTCGAGCAGAAGGGCACCGAGGGTCTGGACGTGGCTCAGAGCGAACCGCTCGAGTTTACGGCTGACCAGTGGCACGCCATGAGCGAGGTAGAGAAGGAGCAGACACTCATGAACTATCGCATAGCCTACCTTGGCGAGACGATGGTCAACTGGTGCGCCGGTCTGGGCACCGTGCTGGCCAACGACGAGGTGGTGAACGGTGTGAGCGAGCGTGGCGGCTACCCCGTGGTGCAGAAGAAGATGCGCCAGTGGTGCCTACGCACAAGCGCCTACTCGCAGCGCCTGCTCGACGGTCTTGACACCATCGACTGGAGCGACTCTATAAAGGAGACACAGAAAAACTGGATCGGACGCTCAGAAGGCACAGAGATGCAGTTTGCTGTGAAAGACAGCGACATCAAGTTCACCATCTTCACCACACGCGCCGACACCATCTTCGGCGTGACCTTCATGGTTCTCGCACCCGAGAGCGAGCTCGTGGAGCAGCTCACCACACCCGAACAGAAGGCAGCTGTTGACGAGTATCTGGCTTATGTGAAGAAGCGCACAGAGCTCGACCGCATGGCAAACCACTCGGTCACAGGCGTGTTCTCTGGCTCTTATGCCGTGAATCCCTTCACGGGCGACAGCATACCGGTGTGGATCTCTGAGTATGTTCTCGCCGGCTACGGCACAGGAGCCATCATGGCTGTGCCTGCCCACGACTCGCGCGACTATGCCTTCGCGCGCCATTTCAACCTACCCGTCATACCTCTCATCGAGGGTGCCGACGTGAGCGAGGAGAGCTTCGACGCCAAGGACGGCATCGTCATGAACTCGCCCGCTGAGGGCAAGCAGACGCTCGACGGCTTCTCTCTCAACGGTCTGACCGTGAAAGAGGCCATCGCTGCAACGAAGAAGTTTGTTACGGAGAAAGGCCTCGGCCGCGTGAAGGTCAACTACCGTCTGCGCGACGCCATCTTCTCGCGCCAGCGCTACTGGGGCGAGCCGTTCCCCGTCTATTATAAGGACGGCATGCCACAGATGCTCCCCGAGGAATGTCTGCCGCTGGAGCTGCCCGAGATCGAGACCTACAAGCCCACCGAGACCGGCGAACCCCCATTGGGACGCGCCAAGATGTGGGCATGGGACGTGGAGAAGCGCCAGGTCGTTGACAAGGCACTGGTCGACAACAAGACCGTGTTCCCGCTGGAGCTGAACACCATGCCGGGCTTCGCCGGCTCATCGGCCTACTATCTGCGCTACATGGACCCCAACGACGACACGGCGCTGGTGTCGAAAGCTGCCGACGAATACTGGCAGAACGTAGACCTCTATGTCGGTGGCTGCGAGCACGCCACAGGCCACCTTATCTATTCGCGCTTCTGGAACAAGGTGCTCTTCGACCTCGGCGTGAGCTGCAAGGAGGAGCCGTTCCAGAAACTCGTCAACCAGGGCATGATCCAGGGACGAAGCAACTTCGTGTTCCGCATAAACAACGACGACCACTCGAAGGCACCCGTCTTTGTGAGCCTCGGTCTCAAGGACCAGTATGACACCACCCCCATCCACGTCGACGTGAACATCGTGTCGGCCGACGTGCTCGACATCGAGGCGTTCAAGAAATGGCGTCCCGAGTATGAGAACGCCGAGTTTATACTGGAAGACGGCAAGTATATCTGCGACGCTGCTGTGGAAAAGATGTCGAAGTCGATGTTCAACGTCGTGAACCCCGACATGATTGTGGAGCGTTACGGTGCCGACACCCTGCGCCTGTATGAGATGTTCCTCGGTCCCGTGGAGCAGAGCAAGCCGTGGGACACCAACGGCATCGACGGCTGCCACCGCTTCCTGAAGAAGTTCTGGGGTCTCTATTACGACAACCGCTCCGACAACATGCTCGTCAACAACGACGAGCCGTCAAAGGACAGCATGAAGAGCCTGCACAAGCTCATCAAGAAGGTGACCGACGACATCGAGAAATTCTCTTACAACACCTCGATCTCGGCATTCATGATTGCCGTGAGCGAACTGCAACAGCAGAAGTGCCACTCAAAGGCTGTGCTTGAGCCGCTCGCTGTGCTCATTGCGCCCTTCGCTCCCCACATTGCCGAGGAGCTGTGGCACGCCATGGGTCACGACACCACGGTCTGCGACGCACAGTGGCCCGAGTTTAACCCCGCCTTCCTCGTTGAGAGCGAGATGCAGCTCACCGTGTCGTTCAACGGCAAGGCACGCTTCCAGAAGAAGTTCCCCGCCGACGCCAAGAACGACGACATACAGGCTGCCGTGCTCGCCGACGAGCAGAGTCAGAAATATCTCGACGGCAAGCAGGTCATCAAGGTGATCGTCGTGCCGAAGAAGATTGTGAACGTGGTGGTTAAGTAAAAATCACGGTTTGGCGTGCCTGCGAACGGACACGCCAAACCACATAAAACGAAAACTATGCAACTGTTAAAAAACAAAGCTGTGTGGAACGAGGTTAACGATTACTTTTTCATAACCCTCGGACTCCTGCTTTACACCTTCGGATGGACAGTGTTCATGCTGCCCTACCAGATTGTGACGGGAGGCGTGACCGGTATCGCCGCCATCGTGTTCTATGCTTCGGGGCTGCCTATCTCTCTAACCTACTTTGTCATCAACTTTGCGCTCCTCATAGCGGCGTTGAAGATATTGGGTCTGAAATTCATGATCAAGACCATCTACGCCATCTTCATGCTGTCCTTCTTCCTCTATGTCGCGCAAAACATCATGACCTCAAACGACGGTCAGCTCATTCGCGTGCTCGGCGAAAGCAACACGTTCATGTCGCTCGTCATAGGCTGCTGCCTCACAGGCACCTCGCTCGCCATCGTGTTCCTGCACAACGGCTCAACGGGAGGCACCGACATCGTGGCTGCCATCGTGAACAAATATCACAACCTGTCGCTCGGCACCGTGCTCATCTTTGTCGACATCCTCATCATCGGATCGTCGTTCCCCGTGTTCGGCGAGAAATATGGCTATGAGATGGGTCTGCGCATCATGGTAACAGGTCTCTGCGCCATGATGATCGAGAACTTTGTGCTCGACTATGTGATGAACGCTCGACGCGAGTCGGTGCAGTTTCTCATCTTCTCGCGCAAATATGACGAGATTGCCTATGCCATAGGCACAAAGCTCGACCACGGCGTGACCATTCTCGACGGCCACGGCTGGTACACAGGCAACGAGGTGAAGGTGCTCTGCATCCTGGCACGCAAGAACGAGAGTGCCGGCATCTTCCGTATGATAAAGATCATCGACCCCAACGCCTTCGTGAGCCAGAGCGCTGTCATCGGCGTCTACGGCGAGGGCTTCGACCGCATAAAGGTGAAGGTCACCGACAAGCACACCGAGGACCTGCAACGACACCTGAAGATGCAGGAGAAGCTGGAGGCTTACAGGGCAAAGGTGGAAAGCCAAAAGAAAGAAGAAGCCAAGAGCGAGAGCTAAGGAGCGAAAGCTTTTTAAGATTTAATTGAACTTTCGCATGTAAATAAAAAAACATATCAGATAGTCACAAGCTTAAATGGCCGCTAACCATGCGAATAAGCTTTTTTTGCGCTTCGCGCTTTTTTTAAACATTAATTTCATTAATGACCCATTAATTATCATCAATACGCGCTTTGCGCGGAAAAAATTAATATTCAATTAATGATAATTAATGTTTAAGAAAAAACACGAGCGCGAAGCGAAATATAAATAATAAACGTTTGTGAAAGTTCTGAAAACCTAAGCCATGGGCTGAGCTCCAAAAGCAAAAAGCCCAAGCACAAAGCAAAAGAAGAGAAGATGAAAAAGATTGTATTTGCAACCAACAACCTCCACAAGCTGGAGGAGATACGCCAGATCCTCGGCAGCAGCATGGAGGTGGTGTCGCTTGCCGACATAGGCTGCCATGCCGACATCCCCGAGACCGCCGACACGCTGGAGGGCAACGCCCTGCAGAAGGCACAATATGTGTGGGACCATTACCACATGAGCGTCTTTGCCGACGACACGGGCCTGGAGGTCGACGCCCTCGACGGAGCACCCGGCGTTCACAGCGCACGCTACGCCGAAGGCACTGACCACAACTCGGAGGCAAACATGGAGAAGCTTCTGCGCGAGCTCAACGGCAAGACCTCGCGCACAGCACACTTCCGCACCGTCATAGCCCTGCTGCTGGCAGAGGATGGCAACGAGACAGAAGCCGCCAAAGATAAAGAAGCGGCCAACGGCGCAGAAGCTGCCAAGGCCCCCTGCACCACCCCCAAGGAGCACCTCTTCGAGGGGCGTGTCGACGGCACCATTGCCACCGAGAAACGCGGCACCGCAGGCTTTGGCTATGACCCCTTGTTTGTGCCCGACGGCTACGACCAGTCGTTTGCGCAGCTGGGAACAGACATCAAGAACACCATCTCCCACCGTGCGCGGGCCGTGGAGAAGCTCTGCTGCTTCCTCAAGCAAACGGGGCTGTAAAGAGCTGTAAAGAACAGCAAAAAAAGCTGTAAAGAACAGTTTTTACTTTTCAATCATTCTCAACTCTGCGGCTGTAAAGAACAGTAAAAGAGCTGTAAAGAACAGCAAAGAAGCTGTAAAGAGTAATAAGCATTGAATTTTCGCAAGCGGAAGTTCAATAGACAATAACAACAAAAGAAGACGAAGGAACATGCGAAAGGCAATTTTGTCACTGTTTTTGGTCTTGGCTGCCGTGGCGTTGACCACGCAGAAGGCATGCGCCGCTACCATAGGGTCGTGGAAGAACATGCTGTCTTATTCGACCATAACACAAATCGAGTCGACAGACAGCAAGGTCTATGTGCTCGCGTCGGGAGGTCTGTTTTCGTACAACCCCACTGACGGCGAGGTGCAGACCTATGACAAGACAACCGGACTGAGCGACTGTGGCATTGCGCACATAAGATGGTGCCCGGCGGCGAAACGGCTGATGTTGCTCTATGACAACGGCAACATTGACCTCATCTGTGCCGACGGCTCCGTCATAAACCTGCCCGACTATTACAACAAGACGCTCACCGAGAGCAAGACGGTGAACCTGCTCACCGTGCAGGGCAAGTATGTGTTCATGTGTACCGCCTTCGGCGTGGTCAAGGTGAACGTCGCCAATGCCGAGATTGCAGACACCTACAGCCTGGCGCTCAGCATCAACGATGTGGCAGCCACGTCGAAGAACATGTTTGCAGCCACCAACCAGGGGCTCTACAGCGCACCGCTCACAGACAACCTCAGCGACAAGAGCGAGTGGAAGAAGCTGTCGGGACGTGCCTACAAGAACCTGTTCTGCCTCAACGACAAGCTCTACGGCACAAACAACGGATACCTCGACGCCATAAGCGCCGACGGCTCTTACAGGAAAGTCTACGACACCTGGAGCAACAAGATGCTGAAGTTTGCTGACCATGTGCTGCTCTTCGGCACAGGACACGCCTACCTGTTTGACACGTCAGAGACCGTGACAACCATCCCCAACACGTTCCTTGTTTTCGGCTATAACAGCTCTACCCGCACCTTCTGGGTGGCCGACAACGATGCCGACGCCACATACTCAGGCAAGCTGGCAAGCGTGACCTTTGAGAACAACAACCTCACAGAGCCTGTCTATGGCGTGAGAGGCATAACGCCCGATGGACCGCTCACCAACAATTTCTTCTATATGACCCTGTCGCAAGGCAAGCTCATGGCGGTGCAAGGCTATGGCAACCCGGGCGACGTGATGGTCTATGACGGCACCACATGGTCGGCGTTCGACAACAGTTTCGCCTCAACGCTCGGCCATAGCTACAGCTCACATTATTGCGTAGCCACAGACCCCCTCAACCCGAGCCGCACATTGGTCTCGGGCCACACCGGCCTTTACGAGTTTATCGACGGAAAGTTTTCGCAACATTGGAACATGAACAACAGTGCGTTGCGACCGGCAGCCGGCATGAAAGAAGAATCATACCTCAACAACACCCTCGTGCGCGGCATCTGCTTCGGAAGCGACGGCACAGCCTGGATCACGAACCCGCAGAGCGCCACGACATCGGTCTTCTCGATAGCACCCGACGGCACATGGACCTCACACCACCAGGCGCTGTTCACCTACAACTTCGAGTGTGCGCTTCACGGACTGGGCCAGATGTTCTTCGACCACAACGGCCTGCTGTGGTTCACCAACAACAACTGGATACAGCCCGCCTTGTTGTGCTATGACACCGCCACCAAGGCCCTGAAACGCTACACCTCGTTCATAAACCAAGACTTCACACCGCTCTCGCCGCTCTTCTATGTGCGCTGCGCCGTGGAAGATGCCGACCACAACATCTGGATAGGCACCGACGTGGGACCGGCCATGCTCACAGCCTCGACCTTGGCTTCGGGCGGCGACACGTTCACACAGGTCAAGGTGCCACGCAACGACGGCACAAACCTCGCCGACTATCTGCTCTCGGGCCTGGACATAAACCAGATCATCGTTGACGGCGCAAACCGCAAGTGGTTCGCGACAAACACCAGCGGCCTGTACCTCATCGACAGCGACAACATAACGCAGCTGCAACATTTCACGACGGAAAACTCGCCGCTGCTAAGCAACGAGATCCTGTCATTGGCGCTTGACAACACCACGGGCGAACTGTTCATAGGCACCTCGGCAGGTCTCTGCTCTTACATGACCGACTCGTCACAGCCCAGCGACAAGATGACGAAAGACAACGTCTATGCCTACCCAAACCCCGTGAATCCCGACTACCAGGGCCTCATCACCGTCGTGGGCCTCACGCTTAACGCCGACGTGAAGATCGTGACAGCCAACGGCGCCCTCGTGGCAGAGGGACGAAGCAACGGCGGCACCTTCACATGGGACGGCTGCGACAAGCAAGGACGGCGCGTGGCAAGCGGCGTCTACATGGTGCAGACGGCAACGGGCGACGGCGGCAAAGGCACGGTGTGCAAGATTGCGGTCGTGAACTGACCTTAAAAAGAGCTTACAGCTCAATAAAGCTCAATCATTAACAGCAAAACATCATTCTGAGAAATTGAAGATCTTTTTTAACCATAAGGAAGAAGTGTGGAACTCGTGGTCACACGGAGCAGGAATAATCTTGGGACTCGTCATAGGCACGGTGTTCCTCGTGTGGTGCGGATGGGCACGCAACGGATGGGCCACAGCAGGCATCATCCTCTACCTCTTCGGCATGCTCTGCTCTTATGTGGCTTCGACAGTGTATCACGCCATCAGCGCCTGGTCGCCATGGAAGGAGAGGTTGCGCAAGTGGGACCACGCCGCCATCTACTGGCACATCGCAGGCTCCTACTCGCCCATCACGCTCATCGCCATGCGCGAATATGGCTATTGGGGCTGGGCGCTCTTCATCTTCATCTGGCTCGCCGCCATCGCGGGCACGATAAAGAGCTTCTGTGGGCTGAAGGGTCACAGTCGCGTAGAGACCGTGTGTTTCGTGGTCATGGGCCTCAGTGTGCTCGTGGCCTTCGGACCGCTCATCCACTGTGTCAACACCACCGCCGTGGCGTGGATCATCGCCGAGGGCGTGAGCTACATCACGGGAGCCGTGTTCTACAGCCTTAACAAGAAGCGGTTCATGCACACCGTCTTCCATTTCTTCGTGCTCCTCGGCTCGGTGTGCCACATCGTGGCGGTGTGGGATATATTGATGAGGTATCTTTAAAGCCCCACCCCCGCGCCGCCTTCGGCGGCTTACCCCTCCCCGTAGGAGAGGGGGAAGAAGCCCCACCCCCGCGCCGCTTCGCGGCTTACCCCTCCCCTTATGGAGGGGAGTGAATGGCTTGGGTTATTGAAAGCCCCACCCCCGCGCCACCTTCGGCGGCTTACCCCTCCCCGTAGGAGAGGGGAGTGATTAGCTAAGGCTATTGAATTCTTCACTCTTCGTTCTTCACTCTTCACTTAATTAAATGAGTTCACTAAAAGAAAAAACTGCAAAAGGTCTGTTCTGGGGCGGCATGAACAACATGGTGCAACAGATCGTGGGGCTGGCGTTCGGCATTGTGCTCGGACGACTGCTCTCACCTTACGACTATGGCATGATGGCGATGATCAGCGTGTTCTCGCTCGTTGCCACGGCTCTGCAAGACAGCGGTTTCAAGGTGGCTCTCACAAACCAGGAAAAACCTACCGATGCCGACTACAACTCGGTGTTCTGGTTCAACATCATCATGGGTCTCGCCATGTATGCAATGCTCTTTGCTGCCGCTCCCCTCATAGCACATTATTATAACACACCCAAGGTGGTGCCGCTCTGCCGTCTGGCGTTCCTCAGCATCGTCATAGCATCGCTGGGCACGGCACAGTCGGCCTGGCTCTTCAAGAACCTCAGGGCCAAGCAGCAGGCCAAGGCGTCAATGGCTGCTGTGCTCGTGTCGAGCTGCGTGGGAGCAGGCATGGCGTTTGCAGGCATGGCCTACTGGTCTCTGGCAACGCAAGGCCTAGTCTATGTGGGCCTCAACACGTTGCTGCAATGGCACTACTCGCCTTGGCGACCCTCCCTCCACGGCATAACGTTCGCTCCCGTGAGACGGATGTTCCGCTTCTCTTGCAAAATTCTCGCAACGACCATCACGACGCACGTCAACAACAACGTGCTCAACATAATGCTCGGACATTATTTCACGCCACAAGACGCTGGCAACTATAACCAGGCATACCAGTGGAATTTCAAGTGTTTCTCGCTCGTCCAGAACATGGTGTCGCAGGTGGCGCAGCCCGTGCTTGTTGACCTGCGCAACGACAGTGAGCGGCAGCTTGCTGCCATGCGCAAGCTCATGCGCTTCACGGCGTTCATCTCCTTCCCCCTGCTCCTGGGCTTCGGCATGGTGGCACGCGAGTTTATTGTGCTCGCCATAACCGAACGGTGGCTCGCCAGCGCCCTGCTCATACAGATGCTCTGCGTGAGCGGAGCCTTCATGCCGCTGAACACGCTTCTCTCCAACGCCATCATAAGCAAGGGACAGAGCGGCACGTTCTTTAGAGCCACCCTGGCGCTCGGACTGCTGAGCATCGCTCTCATGGCCATCATCTGGCCGTGGGGCATACGCGCCATGGTGGCTGCCTATGTGAGCCTCAACGTGGCATGGACCTTCGTGTGGCATTGGCTCGTGCGACGCGCCACAGGCTACCGTCTGCGCCATTTCCTTGCCGACACCATGCCCTTCGCGCTCGCCGCCACCGCCGTCATGACCGTCACGGGGCTCGTCACAGCCCCCATCTCTTCGCTGTGGCTTCTGCTCGCCGCCCGTGTGGTCCTCGCTGTCGTGCTCTATTATGCCGTCATGCGGATGGCAAAGGTGAAGATTCTTGACGAGTGTGTCAGTTTTATCCTTAAAAGAAAACCCTCTGGAAAAGATTAGAAAAACATACGGATATGAAGAAAGACATCAGCGATAAGAACAACAGCTGCTGCAGCCAAAACAGCAACAACGGCTGCAACGACAAAAACAACAGCCGCAACAGCTCAAAAAGCAGCGACAAGAGCAACAGCAGCAACGGCAGCACCCCCACCCGCCCCTCTGTGGCTGTGGTGATGTGTACCTATAACGGCGAGAAGTTTCTGCGCGAACAGCTCGACTCAATCATAAACCAGACCTACCCCATAAGCGAGATCATCATTCAAGACGACCGCTCGACAGACGGAACGGTGGCGCTGCTAAGAGAGTATGAGGAGCGCCATCCCAACATCCATGTGTTCGTGAACGAGCAGAACCTCGGCTTCAACCTCAACTTCAAGACGGCGTGCATGCGACCGACAACCGACCTCATTGCCATCAGCGACCAAGACGACGTGTGGTTCAAGGACAAGATTGAGCGCCAGGTGGCTGCCATGGGAGAGAACAACATCTGCTGCTCCACCTATCTGCGCGGACGGTCGATGGAGACCTCCCACAAGGTGGGCATGCAATATTCCTTGCCCGCCCTCCTCTTCACCAGCAGCATTGCAGGACACAGCATGCTCATGCGCCGCGACTTTCTGCAACGCGACGTGGTGTGGATGCCACATTTCTTCTACGACTGGAGCATCGCCGTCAACGCCTATTTCTACGGCTCACGCTCCGTGACACGCATTGAGGAGCCGCTCGACTGGCACCGCTCACACGATGGTGAGGCAGCCCTGAAACAGAGTCTGGCGGTCATGCCGGCCTTGAAGAAGCGCCCCACATGGCAACCTTACGTCAAAGGTCTGAAAGCCTATCGCCAGCTACAGAAGAAACCGCAGTGGAACCAGTTCTACGCTTACATCAACAGCTGCACGCGCGGCATCGACGACCCGCAGTTTCGTCTTGCCCACCGTCTGTCTGCCCTCATGCTGCGCCGCGACACCCTGTCGCTGCTCCGCCTCATGTGGCTCTGCATGCGCCACCGCCGCACCGTCTACCGCAACCCCTCGCGCACCAAAGGTCTGATGGGACGTGTCCACGGTTTCTTCTTCCCCTTCATCTTCGCATATCGCCTCACCGCCTTTGATCTGTAAGATTGCTGGGAGGAAGATGGAAAACCGAGCTTTCTCAAACACGCAACAATCGCAATATCGGACGGTTACACACTTAAGCAGCATCTATTATGTGTATAACGGAACGATAATTTTGCGCTTCGCGCGGTTTTTTTTTTGGGTAGGAGGTAAACACTAATCATAGGTGTTTATCTCCTATTTTCATGTTTACCGAC
>ERZ791573.250-NODE-250-length-35315-cov-102.038939_pt1 | contig 35315 bp, 19 predicted proteins | sample MGYA00509971_ERZ791573 | MGnify/ENA primary metagenome ERZ791573 (study PRJEB30046, sample SAMN00791921) | human gut metagenome | study: EMG produced TPA metagenomics assembly of the A metagenome-wide association study of gut microbiota in type 2...
CTGTGAAAAGGCAAAAAATAAAAAGGGGTGCGTCACAGACTTATGACACACCCTCCTTATTCTTCGTTCATAATCTTCATATATTCCTCGTAAGAAATATATCTGCCACCCATCGATTTGAGATGAGGAGTCTCCAACTGACAATCTATCATCTTGCCACCGTGCTCCTGCAAGTATCTGGCAAGGAAGATGAGGGCAATCTTAGAAGCTGACGGAACCCTGGAGAACATGCTTTCTCCTATAAAAACCTTGCCGATGGTGACACCATAAAGTCCCCCCACCAGTTCATCGGTTTCATTATCCCATACCTCTACGCTCGCCGCAAAGCCCTGCTTATGGAGGGCAGTAAATGCCTGGATGATGTTCTCGCCCAGCCATGCGCCATCTTCCCAATACCGTCCGTTGGTCTTGCTGCATCCCCGTATCACACCATCGAAATCTTCGTTGATTCCTACGCTGTATCGGTTCTTTCTCATCAGGGTACGCATGGAATGACTGATGTGGATTTCATCAGGAAAGATGACGAAACGCTTCATCGGACAGAACCAGAGTATTTCAGGCTGGTCACGGAAACTATACCAGGGAAAGATGCCATTGCTATAAGCCAGCAACAGGCGGTCGATACTCAAATCGCCACCAATCGCAAAGCATCCATCCTCATCGCCATAATGCGGATCGGGAAAGTAAATCTCGTCCGCAGTATCATCTATCTGTAATATCATACGCTTATCTTTTATCAAGAATTTCTTGACTAGACTTTCATTCTAATAATTAATCACCAGTTCCTTTCCGTCAAAGTCGACATGCGCCTTGCCACCCTTCTTGAGTTTGCCGAAGAGCAGCGCCTTCATCAGGATCGGTTTCAGGCGATTACCGATGACACGGTCCATCTCGCGGGCACCATATTCCTTGGTAAAGCCCCATTTCAGCAACTGTCCACGCGCAGCATCGGTTAACGTTACGGTAACTCCCTTTGCTGCCAGTTTCGCATCGAGTTGACGAAGTTTCTTGGCAAGAATCAGCTCTGCCATGTGCTTATCCATATCGTTGAACACCACCATGTCGGAAAGTCGGTTGATAAACTCAGGCTTGAAAGTCTTCTTCACCTGTGCCAGCATCGCATCGCCACGACTTACGTTTCCATTGAAACCTACGCTAGCCCGTGAAGCATATTGCGCTCCGGCATTTGAGGTCATGATGAGAATCACGTTACGGAAATCAGCCTTCTGACCCTTGTTATCAGTCAGACGGGCATAGTCCATTACCTGGAGCAGGATGTTGTAGATATCGCTATGCGCCTTCTCTATCTCATCGAGCAGGAGTACACAGTTTGGCGTCTTGCGGATGGAATCGGTCAGAAGTCCACCATCCTCATAGCCCACATATCCTGCTGGCGAACCAATGAGCTTAGCCACGGTATGCTTCTCGGTATATTCCGACATATCGAAGCGCACCAGTTCTATACCCAGTTCCTTGGCTAGCACACGAGCCACCTCGGTCTTTCCTACTCCCGTAGGTCCTACGAAGAGCAGCGAAGCCATCGGTTTGTCATCATCCACCAGTCCTGCCTTTGCCATCATCACAGCCTCAACCACCTTGTCCACAGCCTTGTCTTGACCATAGATCTTGTCGAGGATGCGCATCTGAAGGGTGGCAAGCGCGCCGTTGTCCTCATCCTTCATGGCAGCGGCATCTATCTTGCATACCTTGGTGAGTATCTGCTGGATAATCGCCTTGGTAACGTAGGAGCGCTGGCGATTGGCAGGATGCACCTCCAGATAAGCACCCGCCTCATCTATCAGGTCAATAGCCTTGTCGGGCAAACAGCGATTGCTGATATACTTGGCACTGGCATGCACAGCATACTCCAGGGCATCCTTGCGATAAGTAACATTGTGAAACTGGTTGTACTTATACTGCAATCCCTCCAATATCTTGATAGCCTCAGCCTCAGAAGGTTCCTTGATGTCTATCTGCTGGAATCGGCGCACGATGCCCTTGCTCTGGGCAATGTAGCGATTGTACTCCTCGTAAGTGGTGGAGCCGACAAATCGGATATCGCCAGCCTCCAAGTATTGCTTGAGCATATTGGAAGCATCTGGTCCACCATCCGAGCCACGGCCAGCGCCCATAATGTTATGTATCTCATCCAGATAGATGATGGTGTTACCTTCCTTTGTGGCTCCCTCCATCACCATCTTGATACGTTTCTCGAAGTCGCCACGATACTGGGCACCAGCCAGCATCTGGGCGATGTCCATACTGTAGATGCGAGCACCCTTCAATCGCTCTGGCACTTGATTCTCATTGATCATCTTTGCCAGTCCATATACCAAGGCTGTCTTGCCCACTCCAGGTTCTCCCACATGCAGCGGATTGTTTTTCTCAGCACGGCAGAGCACCTGGATGGTGCGATCAAGTTCTTCCTCACGACCGATGAGCGGGTTGTGTTGATCCACCTTGTCAGAGATGCAGGTTACGAGCTGATGCCAGTCCTGAGGCTGTGCACCACGGTTCTCATCGTCATCATAATCGTCGTCATCATAACCATCATCATAGTCTCCCGTTGCCATGTTAGCCTCAGCAGCCTCCCCTTCTAGTGGGTAATAGCTATCCACACTGGCAAGGAACTCGCCCTGACGGTCGCCCACGTTCTTGCAGAGCAAGTAAGCAGCCATCGAGTTCTGCAAGCCAAACATAGCCTGCACGAAATGAGGCACATTGACCATAGAACGGTCGGCAGCCGCTGCCAAGGCGCAAGCCTGTCCAAACATAGTCTTGAAGAGCGAGGAAGGCTCAGGCAGATATTTTACCGTAGAAGGCACACGTTCCTGCTTGGCGAGCCAGCCCACCAAGTCTTCGTGCATCTTCAAGGCATCCACGCCCTCCTCTTGCAGAGCCTGACAGAACGCATACTGCCTGAGCAATGACAAGAGCATGTGCTCTGGCATCACAAACTCATGGTCGAAGAACCGAGCTTGCTTCATCGCATCGTCCATCAAGACACTCATATATCGGGTTAATCCCATACTATCCATTCTCTATTTTTTCCTTTCTTTTCTAAAAATGGGTACTAATTTATTTACTCAGGCATATACGTCAGCTTGAGCGGATACTTCTGCGAGCGAGCTTGCTCCATCGCCTTCTCCACCTTGCTCTTGGCTATGTCATAACTGTAGAGTCCCACCACGGCTTTCTCCTCGTGATGCACCTTGAGCATGATAGCCTCTGCCTCTGCCTGCGACTTAAAGAAGATGGTTTCGAGGATATCCACCACGAAATCCATCGGTGTGAAGTCATCGTTGAACATCATCACCACGTAACGTCCAGGTTCCTTGAGGCGAGTCTTCTGGCGTTCACGAATTCCGGTTTGTTCTTGAGCCATATTGTTATTCTTTTCTACATTTATTTTTTAAGCAACTTACTGCTCACCAAGCGAATTACTTCTTGTAGGCATTGGTAATCTCCACCACATAGACATCGTGGAATCCGCCCTTGGCTCCATACCACTGCAAGAGACTCTTATCCAAGAACTTCTCCGCAGTCATCGTGTCCTTATAGAGCTTGCGGCACTCCAAGGTGAGGCGAGCCTGCTCAAAGCCGATGCTGCCATTCTCCGTCTCCACAGGCACCAAGCCTGTCTCCTTAGCCTTATCAAAGTCACGTCCCGACTTAGAGCCACAGAAGTTGTATATCTTGCGAGCCTCCTCGCTATGTCCAAGGAAAGAGAGGGTCATATACTCATTCTTCTCTATGAGTTCGTGGGTATGACGCTCTGGGCGAATGAACACCACTGCCACCGGCTTGTTCCACAACCAGCCCAAGCAGCCCCAAGAGGCAGTCATCATATTGAAGTTATCTTTATCGCCCGAGCAAACGAGCAACCATTCCTTACCTATTGTCTCAAAGACATTATCATTAAGCTGTTTTACATCGATCTTTTCCATTTTGTCTGTTCCTTTCTCTGTATTTTATGTTGTTATTAACTATGAAATTATGTGTGTATAAGCAAAAGGTATGCCATTGACACCACATTAAGTATATGCAAAGATACAAGAATATTCCGAAAAAACAATGATATATGGCAAAAAATGCACAGATAGAATAAAAAAAGGTGCACCTTAGACAGATGCACCTTTCCAACCATACTAAAAAATTAATTGTATATAAACCTAAATAGATATCTATTACTTATGCTGTTTTGCCAACTGAATGGTTCCGTCCGCATTGTAATACAAGCGATCTACACAAATAGAGCGAAGATTGCCCCTTCCACCATTGCCCTGATTGCGAGCAGAGAGTTCCTGGTTATGATAGAACAAGAACCATTCACCCTTATACTGACAGATAGAGCCATGCGTGGTATCACAACCCGTAGGTTCCAACAAGACGCCCTGATACTTCCAAGGTCCCAATGGGGATGTAGATGTGGCATAAAGCATACGATTGGCTCCACGCTTCTTGCCATCAGCCTTTGTCTCTACACTATTATCTGCATAAGAGAGATAATAGATACCATTGCGCTTATGGACCCAAGTAGCCTCATGAAAGTCCTTCAATCCCTCCATTTTGCGCAAAGGTTCGGCTATCTCGGTCATGTTTTTCTTGAGCTTGGCACCCACACATTTTCCACCGCCACCATAATAGAAATAAGCCTGTCCGTCATCATCGACAAACACACAAGGATCTATCATGGCATGGGCATCGCCCAAATCCTTGATGTAGCCCATCACCTTAAAATCACGGTCTGGATACTTACTCACAGCTACACCTACCTTCCAAGTCTTGTTCCAATCTGCATTACCAGATGGATGAGGGAAGTAGAAATAATACTTGCCATTGGCATAAGCACAATCTGGAGCCCACATAAAACCGCCCTCAGAACGTCCCCACTCCACCTGAGAAGAATTCAGTATTTCGCCATGATCTGTCCAGTTTACCATATCATCAGTAGAGAAGACATGATACTTATCCATTCTATCACAACCTCTTGGAGGGTCTATGTCATGAGACGGGTATACATAGAGGCGGCCATCACTCCAAACATGAGCCGAAGGATCGGCTGTATAAATACTGGTGATGAAAGGATTAGGGCCTAAAGCCCCGATTTTCTTCCCATCATCAGCTTGGGTGACATTGACGTTTTTCTTCACTTTATTTTTTTTTTCATTGCCAGCAAAACCAGGCTGACAAGCCATCGTCAAGGTAGCCAAAGTAACACTTACGAGGCATATCTTTGAGATTTTTACTTTTTTCATAAGTTACTCTTCTAGAATTAATTGTAATCACCTGAGCCACTAAAAAGGCTCAGGTGATAGTTAGTTAGAAACTTTATTGTGTACCTACTTAAAACATATCTGCCATCATGTTGACCAACAATCTCGCTGCCACAGGGTCGGTATCAGCCTTACCTACACACATGGTGGAAATCATGGCTGTACCCTTGCCCTGCTGAATCTTCAGCATTGTGAGACCACGCATATTATTAATCTTCTTAGAGCGATCTGCCCATGAACCATCCACGTAAGCATGAATCTTCATCTGTCCAGCCAACTCTGTCAGGTTCGCATTGCGATTCACCTGCAGGGTAGCATTGCAAGCCAAAGGTATCTCACGCTGGTTATTGTTGAAATAGCGCAACTCCAATGGATCTATGCCAGTGAATACAGGTGCATCTTCACGTTCCATGAAGCAGATGTCACCTTCTGTAGGATGAATGATGCCACGAATCTGGTCTGGATAGAGAGCCTTTGCCAAGTCGGCACAATTCTGAAGAAGAAGTTTTCCGCCCTTCTCCTGATACTTCTTGATGAGCGCCATATCCTCGGCTGAGAGAGTCTTTACACCAGAGATGATACAAAGGTCGCTCTTGCCCTTCAAGAGATCCTTCACAGAAGCCACCTTGTTATACTTAATGCCCAGATAGTCCAGTTTGCCTGCGAAGCCATCCTCTTCCATGAGGTTGATCTTCTTTCCTGCCAACATACGCTCATTGCTCCACTTCTTGGTAGCAATCAAGAGATCGTACTGGTTAGCCGATACCACCTTGCCATTCTCAGTAAGCGTCAACATCAGCTTCACATTGCTCTTATCAGAAGGCAACTGCTCTGGCAATATAATGTTTGGTTCTATGAACTGGCGACCATAGTGAGCTACAGCAGGCACATTAGCCTTGCCACTCTTCAATGTGTTGCCCGATGCATCCACAATCTTCCAGTCGAGCACGGTAGCCTGCAAGGCTGTACCATCCTGACGGTCGTTGACCACATAGATACGAGTAGGCAACTTCTGCCCATTATAGAGATGACGACCCCAGATTTCGGCACTTACGAGCACAGGCTGCAATGCACGCTGCAATGCAAAGTAAGTAGGCCATGGAGTAATCTTCTTATAGTCATAGCACTGGCGGAACCATGTCATATAAGCAAAGTGCATAATACCTGATGCCTTGTCGTTAGAACGGCGCAATGCCTCAGCCAGCTCTCCAGTGATAAACGCCTGCGTGTTCAAGAATGCCTTCGGATCGGCAAAGTCGTAACACTGATAACCTATCAGAGACATAGGGTTCTGATGGATAAGCTGGTAAGAGCGAGTTGGATGACCTGTCTCATTGTTAGGATAGCCTGTAGACATCTCCTGACTGATGAGAGGACGGTTAGGCAACTTGAATCGATTCTGGAACTCTCCCTTGAAGAAACGGAAGAGTGAATAGTCATACCAGTTGTAATATGCATGTACATCATCGATGTCTCCATCATCTACCGAAGCCATGAAGTCTTTGCCAAACTTCTCATCCTTACCCTTGCGCTGATAGTTAGAGTCGAAACATACAGGACGGGTTGGGTCGAGTTCTCTCATCTGTTTCACTACATCAGAGATTATCTGGAACTTCTTCTTGGCACGCTCCTTGTCCTTATCATTGTCATAGAACTTCATCTCATTGTTCACTGTCCAGAAGAGCAATGACGGATGATTGCGATAATTCTTAATCAGACTCAAGAACTCAGTACGCCACAGCTCCAGCAAGTTGTTGTCTGGGATAGGTGTAGAGTGAATCATGAGCCAAGGCCATGTACCCTCATAGCTGACACCGATACCATTCTTGTCGGCAGCTCCCATCCACAATTGGTTCCAAGGGGTGGTATGTGTACGGGTAACCTCCACATTGCCTTCCTTCATCAACTGCATAAACTTGTTAGCCAAGTTGAGATCATTTGGCGCCAAGGCAAATGGAATATGGTTACCACCACGCAGCCAATACTTATTACCATTGAGATAGAACAAACCATCCTTTACCACAAATGTTCTGAAGCCAGAAAGCACTTCCTTCACATCTGTCACACCAGACTTACCCTCCACTACGCTAAACTTGAAGTCATAGAGGTTAGGAGTAGCAGGCGACCACAACTTTGGCTTCAAGCCATTGATGGCATAAGTATATTTCTGCTCCTCCCCCTTCTTCAGGGAAGCCTTTGCCAATGATACACCTTTATATAATACTTCACCCGTGGCATGGTCAGTGATTTCGGTCTGAATAGCAAACTGCTTGTTCTTGTCACTATGGTTCTTGATGGTTACATCGAAGGTAGCACCATCGAGAGCAGGCTTGATGAAAGCATCCTCCACCTTCACGGGGTTAGTGATGGTGAGTTTCACCGGCTGCCAGATACCGGCAGGATCATCACAATAGAAACCATGTGCTATATCCTTGAGCATCTTGTTGGTAACTGGTACGGTTACGGCTACATCCACCACCTTGTCGGCATCGTGGATATCCTTGATGAAGTCACGCGTCACCTTCACTGCAATCAGGTTCTTGCCTGGCTTGAGAAGTTTAGAACAATCCACAGCTATCTCCCCAAACATACCGATATGGGATGTAGCCAACTGACCGTTGACATACACCTCAGCCACCTTGCTCACAGCATCAAATGTCAGAGTCATGTTCTTGCCCGACACATTCTGTGGAAGCTCCACCCACTGGCGATACCATGCCGCCTTGGTGCGACGGAACTCGAAGGTATAATTCTCGCAGCGATCAGTCTCTTGCTGATAATAAGTATCAGATACTCCCTTAGGAGCATGACCACGAGGAGTGCCCATCGTCTCACCATGCAACCAGATACGGATAGGATTCCAGAAGTTAGGCACACTCATCACGTGCCAGTTACTATCATCTGTTGCAGGGAGAGCAGCCTTGGCATCATCGCTACATTGATAGTCGGGCATAAAGAGCCAGTTGCCATCGAGCGACACCTCGGTACGGTCGCCATTCACTTGCGCCACCTTGATGTCCTGATAAGCAGCACGCTCCTGCTTGCGCTTAGCCTCACGGTCTTGCTTGCTCAGTGTCTTGCTAAATTCGCGATTGGATACGCCCTTCATGGCATCAGCAGCCAAAGGCTTTACCTCTACATCATCATACTCCGTATTGATCCAACCACCGCCCAGGGTAATCTCGCCCTTAGGTGCCAAGTTGGCATTAGGGTCGGTTACATCAATATAAGGAAGTTTTTCATCACCTATGAAGACTCGGATACGGTTACCACATACATCTACTCTAATCTTATACCATTCGCCTGGCACTGGGTGGAATCGCAGAGGGCGCACGCCCATCAGCTCATCCATACCCATGTAGCCCAAGCGCATGAGATAAATGTCATCCTGAAGACCTCCCTTTAAACCTATAACATATCTATCAAATCTATTAGATGCATGAAATCCAGCCCAAATCTGCACTTGCTCGGCATCCTTGGGTGCTCTTGCCTTAAACGACAAGCTATAGTTTTCCCAATTGTTATCGCCAAAGGTGCAATAAGCCGACTTGGTGCTCAACACACCATTCTTGATGAAACACTCACCACGGCCTACTATCTGCAACTTCTCCTTATCATTAGAGAAATCATTGTGATATGGCGTCAAGCTCTGAGCAAACAAGGGAGTGTAAGATGTTGCCATCAAACAAGCAGCCATGTACCCAGTCGGGATTCGCTTAAATAGCCTAAATGCTTTATTATTTATCATACGCTTAAAATTGTTAGTGATTTTTTTCGGTTGCAAAATTACTAAATCGGTATTAAAAAAGGCATATTCATTAATTAATATCTACTTAAAAAAGCGATTAATCCCAAACATTTCCTGGATTAACCGCTTTTTCAATACGTCAAAGCAACCAGATGTTACTTCATCTTGGGAGGGTCTTCCTTAAAAGGTTTCTCTCCACTCTTCAGATATTGGCTCATACGACCTACGAGATACATATAATAGCCCGTGTCTATATCATCATCATAACTCAAGAACTTGCCATCTGGCACAAACTGGTTGATGTTGATAGGGGTCTTGTCCTGATGAGCGCACTTAAAGATAGCCGTACCCTCATCTATCTCATCAAACATAGCGATGAAGATAGACTTGACTCCAAACTCCATGTAAGTAGCCATCTGATACCACAAGAACTTACCGCCCAGACGTGGTATCGCATCATACTTATTGTTCTTATCCAAGGTATACCCCGTGATATTGCCCTTGGCATCTTTCTCCCACTTGGTCTGCATATTGCGCCAAGAGAAGCCAGGGAATGCCACTGGCGAATAGAGCACACCATTATCGTTACACCATTTCAAGTCGCCCTGGATGAGTTCTGCCCTGCCATTAAAGCTAGCGATGCTACTATATCTACCCACAGCCCATGGAGAAATGACGGCACAGCGCTTGTACACCTTCTCCCATGCGGCATAATCCTGTGCCGCAGCATTAGGGTTAGTGCCATCAGAAGTGCGCCAGTCATAACCTGTGCCAGCCAGGATAGACACAGCACCCTTCTTACCGCTACGTCCCACAAAATTGTCCATCATCTTGATGTACTGCTCAGGGGTAGAGCAATCACTGCGCTTCATGCCCAAGGCATAGAGACCTACCATCGGTTTGCCCTTATCCCACAGATACTGCGGACAGAGTTTAGGACTGTTCAGATAGAACTTATCGCAGAGCATATTCCAGTCATCGATGATGGGCTGCACATCGCTATTCGCGCCCAGTCCACTCAGGTCATACTCCACCATAATGGCAACGCCATTCTCCTTGGCAGCTCGCAAGCAGTTTTCCAAAACCTTGACACTGTGATCATCTCCTTTGGCGGTAGCCTCTACTGCACTCTTAAAGCGCTGCACAATGGCTCCATCTATGCCATACTGCTTCATCCACTTGAAGTGGAGATTTACGGTCTCGTAATCGGAAGCACTATAGGTGCGAGCTTGTGTACCATCGGGATAGACAAAAGGCGTAGGATATGACTTGGTATATTCTGTCATATCTGGCCAATAATCTACACAAGCATAGCCGGGCTCAAACTTACCAGCCGAACCAGACTGATAATGAGTCCAGCCTCTACTATTATGAGAATCACCTGGACAGGTAAACCATCCTTGGTAACCACACATCGTTCGATTCTCAAACGACTTATACAACACTTCACTTGGAGTATCGTAAGGATCCTTCTCTGGCTCCGGAGTTGGTTTAGGGGTCGGATTAGGATCGGGGTTCTCCGGCGTAGGAGCGACAATGGTATTGTCGGAGCTACCGGAACAGCTAACCATTCCGAATCCGCCCAACAATACCATCGCTACACATACTGCCTTAAGCCTAATGTTCATAAGCTTTTGCAATTAATCATTTAATACACTATTTTACAACAATCTTTTTGCCATTGTGAATGTAGACACCTGCATTGGGAGTCTTCACCTGCTGACCTAAGAGATTCACCCACTTAGCATTGGCGCCCTGAGCAGTTGCATTCTCGCTCACGATGCCCTGAATGCCTGTAGATACAGGCTCTGCCATACCAAATGTAATATTGTCAAGGTAAACTGTACCAGCGCTCTTGTCATTGACAGTAAACTGGATGTCAGAAGCATTCTTCAATACAGCAGCGGCATCTGCTACGGCTGCGCCCTCAGCGTCCTTCAAAGAAGCCAAGCTGAAGGAGATAGTCTCAAAGTTGGCTTTTGCCTTGATAGTCTTAGCTGCATCAGCGGTATAAACCTTATCACCAGACTTGAATGACAACTGAATGCTCTTAGCACGATCGTCGGCATTCTTTACCATGACAGATACATACTTGAAGTTGCCAAACTGGAAGATACGACTCTGGTAACCAGAAACAGGACCTACACCCCATGCACCAGTAGCAGAAGCATCGTAAGAGAGCTTCAAAGAAGCCTTACCCTCAGCCTTCACGTCAGTATCGAAAGCAATAGTAGCCTCATCTGTACCTGCCACTGGATTAGTAGTCCAAGCTGTCATAAAGCCTGTATAATAGTCTGTGATAGTACCATAATAATTCTTCTTCTCCTTAGAGATTTCCCAAGTAGTCTCACTGTCAGCGTAAGTCCAAGCCTGTGGGTTGTAGAAGTTGTTCTTCATCTGGTCCTTGCCTGCTACAGTGGTGTAGTCGATGCTACGATCACTACGGAAGGCAGTTACAGGGAAGCCCTCAGAACCAGCCAAGTTAGAAGTCATATTGAATGAGCAGAATGCATAGTTCACATTCTTTGGTGCCTTCACACCATCATTCCATACAGTTACCTCGTCCTTGCCAGTAATCTTAGCTGTGGCACCTACATAGATACCATCCTCGCCAGCAATAGAGAATCCGTGAACATCTGCGAGACCATCAATAGTCTTCAAGCCATCACCTACATGAGAGAACTTCACTACCATCTTGTCGCCATTAGCAGTGGCACTTGCAAACATAGGGCAAACATACTCCTTGCCCTCCTTGCCATATACCATATTATACATAGCAGTAGCAAAACGATGACCTACACCAGCCTTGTCGGTTGGGTGGATGACAACGTTGCCTGTATAATCATAGTTGGTATCATAGATTGGGAAGAAACCAGTCTTCTCATCACCAATCTTCTTATAACCATCCTCCATAGCCTCAGCCAAGAGAGCGAGCCAATAAGGAGAAGCTGTCTCAGTGACCCATGTAGCCACCTCAGTATAGATAAATGGCATCTCGCCTGTCTTAAAGCCAAATGTATTGCTCCAAGCCTCCTTGAGCATCTGCAATTCCTGACCATACAACTCTGGACGGCCAGAGTTGCTCTCGCCCTGATACCAGATGACTCCAGCTACATTATAACCTGCCAAAGGACCAATCTTGGCATTATAGAAGCCTGTGAGAGTGGTAGAATTGTCCACCCAGAATGTCTTGTCATAATACAAACCCTTACGCATCAAACTAGCCTTAAGAGTAGCATTCTTATCTGCTTCCACTACGTCACGACTCAACCAAGCCTCGATAACGGAACCGCCAATAGGAGTATAGAGGAAACCTACAGGGATGTCCAACTTCTTCTGCAATTCCTTGATGGCATAGTAAGCCACGGCAGAAACATTGCCCACCTGTGTCTTGTTGTTACCATGTCCCCAGATAGCACCAGCGATATCTTTCTCTGGTACGTATGGAGAAGTCTCGCCTGTAGGCTTAGTTGGCTCGATGAATATACGGATATTGTCATTAGTGGCATCTGCGAGCACGGCATCCTTGTTTTGCAAACCGTTTACATTCAATGCCATATTGCTCTGACCACCAGCTACCCAAACCTCACCAACGAGTACATCGTTAACTGTCTGGAAAGCCTTATCGTTCTCGTATGCGGTAAAGCTATACTTGTCATAGCTACCCTTCTGCGCATCAAAAGCAATGGTCCACTTACCATCAGCACCAATAGTAGTGCTCTTTGTGGCAATGACAGAACCATTCTTAGAGAGTTCTATCTTGATAGTCTTACCCTCTGTACCATAGCCCCAAATGTTCATTGGCTTGTTCTGCTGGAACATCATGCCATCGCTGAAGAGAGTAGGCAAACTGGTCTTGGTGGTAAAGTCCACAATACGTACATTATCCATAGTCCAATGGATAGAGCCCACTGTGGTCTCTGGGATTCTAGTCAGATAGACACGCATATAATCTATATTGCTCCAATTACAGCCAGTGCCAGACTTGCCGGCACTTCCCAGTGGCACATAATAGGTATGCTTACCTTCTTTCCAATCTACGGCACTCAGTCCGATAGTTGCCTCTTCTAAATCAGGCTTACCACCACTACATAACTCTATCTGACCCACGCCACCAGAAATGGTGCTGATAGAAGCGCCATCTTTCAATGCTATCTCTGAGTCAAAAGCAAGGTAAAGCTGCTTCAGGTTATGCTTGCTTACATTAAAAGACTCAGTAAACTTAACTCCTTTCAAGCCAGGTGCTCCAGCCTTAGATACAGTGGCATCAAATGAGAAAGGCAAGCTGCATACGTCATAATTAGTCTCGTATGTAGGATTGTCCTCGTCCTCCACCTCTTCGGTCTGACTCTTGTCGCAAATCTTAACATCAGAGATACGCATCAAGTAAGCATCATCGGTCTTCATGTGCGCAAAGCACAAACGGAACCATTTGAGTGGTGTCTCCAAGTTAAACTTTGTAGCATTATATCTGCCAGGAACAGGGTCATTAGCTGCTGTCTTGAATGACACTTGTACATCATTCCATCCCTCTTTCAAGTTCAGCTTCTTTGGGTCCCATGTGATATTAACCTGTCCCTGGGGATCGGTACCTGCCTCCAAGAAACCATAGCAATCAGTCTGAGACAAGAAAGGCAATTCTCCTGGATGATCCAAATTGGCAAGATAGATACGGCAAGTAAGCACCAAGTTAGACCAATCATCATTATAAGCCGAGAGATCTACATTTCCTGTACGATTATAAATCTGATACCCCCACCACTTGTTACCAGTATCATAATTACCATTCAACTGGGCTTTGCCCATCAGTGTTCCAAGCACCTTCATCTGGGTCTTGGTAGCGGCAGACAGCGATGTGCAGCAAAGCAACATCACCATCACTATCATCCACACTGGATGATAGATACTGCCCTTAGTAATGAATCTTTTCATATAAAATATTTGTTGATATTTAAAAAGGAGTATCATTCCGCCAAATGCAGAATGATACTCTATCATTAGTTATCTCATTTAGTCTTCGCTACCCCAGATGCCAAAGCTTGGTCTAGAATAAGCAGAGGCGGCATCGCCTGTTGGAAGGTCACCATTGGTATTAGCTGTTCCATCTGCAGAAATGCCTGCGCCAGAACCAGCAAGAAGAGTACAATTGCTAGAAAGCTGAACTACCTCAATAGTTGGTTTTACATACTTTTTCATATTGAAATCTCCTATTTTATAATATCTGACTTTTTAATTACTTTACAACAACCTTCTTGTTGCCGATTACATAAACACCCTGAGGCAAGTTCTGAGCATTAGTACCCATGTACTGACCGCTCAAGGTATAAATCTTAGCGCTCTTGTTAGCCTCGTTTGCCTTTACACCATTGATGCCTGTTGTGCCACCAAAACCACCCAAGCTCATAGCAGATGCCTGAACAGAAGCAGGGAAGATAAAGTAGCCACGGAGACCATTGATAGTAGTCTTACCCTCCTCTGGAGTAAAGAACTGACCATTTGCGCCCAAGCAAACAATCTGACCGCCATTGGTATTTACGGTAGAAAGATCTGTTGGGTTCAATACACCAACGAACTTATACTCATTATGATCCTTTGGTGAACCAATCTGTGAGCTAGTATTAGTGTTATAGCCATTACCATCATCACCAGGAGTAGCTTCCTTTGTTATCTTGATGTCCTTATCCGCAGTAGGCATAACAATGTAAGCACGAGCTGCAACGATATCACTATTATTATAGTTTGAACGATCAGAGAAGGTAAGAACACCATCAGCAACTGAACCATTAGACAGGCAAGCAATCTTGGCACCCTCGCCGAAGTACTGAGCAAACTCTGTCTTGACTTTCTTATTCAGTGAGAATGGCAAGCAGATAGTATTCCATGTGCCACCTACAAGATGACGGCAAATGGTAACTTCCTTAACTGAGCCATCATCATTCAAGCTGGCAACAAACATCTTACCATCAGCATTGTCTACAGTAGTTTCTGTAGCACCGATAGCCTTACCTTCTGTACCCATTGTTGCAGCCAAACTACCGCTAATAACTGGAATCACATTCGCATCATTCAATGAAGCAAGACCAGCGTACATCAAATCTGTAAGCTTAACAGTCTTGTTGATGTAGCTATCAGTTGCAGGATAAAGGTCTGCCGCATAACTTGCAATACTGCCTACAATAGAATTAGTAATCGTTACTGTAGACTTTTGAGTGGTATGACCATTAACCAAATCTGCAAATACGCCATTGCTTACATTGCCCTCCAAGATGGAATTACTAATCGTAAATGTACCCTTATTGCCATAAACATTGAGAGCCGATCCATTGCCTCCCTTGGTTGAGTTACCAGTCAATGTACAATACTCGAATTTTATAGTTCGTGCTTCATTATTGTCATTATTATCTGCTACATCCACTTGGATACAAGATCCCGTTCTGGTTGCTGTATTACCATAGAAAGTAGAATGAGATACCAGGAATTCATTAGTGCTTGCAAAATTTCGCAAGTTTGCCTTAATGGCACCACCATTACCACCTATAGTTTGATTGCTTGCATTCTTTGCATCATAAGATACATTGTTCAAAAAACTACACCCTTTAATGGAATAACTAGTTACCTGTGACAAATTCAAAGCAGCTCCATCAAGAGCCTTATTACCTGAGAATACACAACTTTCTAAAACAACAGGAATGTTAAAAACAGAAATGGCACCACCATTGGCTGCTGACTCATTATTCAAGAACTTAGAATTCTTTACTGTCAATGAGAAGGTCTTTGCCAAGCCACTATTATTGGTACCTTGAGCAAAAATAGCACCACCATTCTGATTCTGATTCATGACTGCATCTACAGTCTTGTTGTTTTGGAATGTACAACCATCTATTGTAACCTCAGAGCTATAAACCTGAAGAGCACCAGCAACAACAGCATTTGAGCGTGTAGCTGTACCATTTTGGAAAATCAAATTATCCAATTCACATATTGATTGTTGCAAACTTAAAATTGAGCAGTTATCACCCTCAAAGCCTGCACCTGTGCCCTCACCTTTTATTGTAACTTTTTTGCTCTTAAGAACAGCTTGCTCAGAAACCTTGACAAGACCTGATACATGGAGCACATCACCTTCACTCGTAAGCAAACCAAGAGCCTTGCTCAGACTTGCCACAGGGGCAGCAGATGTACCGTCATTACTATCATTACCTGTAGCCGAAAGATAATAATCGGCAGCCATTACATTACCACTCAGCATGGCAAGAAAAGCCATGGCTGTCATTCTTGAGAAAAATTTATTCATAATATCAATGTTTTATAGTTATTACTTCTTCTTTTTCTTACCGCCCTTCTGCATCTGGCAGAGGCGAACGTTATCTACCTTAATCTGCAAGCTACCCTTCATGGTATCTGGAACGCGAGTACAGTAGATACGCATGTAGTTGATGTTGCTCAAGTTGAGATCAGCAGCCTGCTTGCTAGAAGAAGAGAAAGACAAGACGTAAGTGTGCTTACCAGTCTTCCACTCAGGAGCACCTACACTCCAGTTAGCCTCCTCATTGTCTGGGCGACCTGTACTGGTAATCTCAATCTGACCGTAACCACCATTCAGATACTCGATGTCGCCAGGAATCTCTTCAGAAAGGTCTGCGTCGAATACCAAGTAGAGCTTAGAAGCACCCACCTTGCTGGCATCGATAGGAGTATCAAGACGCTTAGCTGCTGCCAAGTTGTTGCCGGCACCCATCTGCTTGTCGCAAGAGAATGGAATCTGAGCCACCTCTACCAAGTTCTTCAACTTGTCGCTCTCATCCTCTACCTCTACCAACTGCTTCTTGTCGCGGATGCAAACATTCTTCAATCTTACAGAATACTTGTCATCACCTGTGATGTGAGCATAGCAAAGACGGAAGAAGTTGATGTCCTTGGTTGCATCAAAGCTATTGCGACCCTTATTGGCTGGTTCAGCAAACTCGAAACGTACGTCGTTCCATCCTGGCTTCAAGTTCTGTGACTTGGTGCGGAAGCTCAAACAACTATTATTGTCATTACCTACCTCAAAGAAGTCTACCAATGGGGTATCTGTCTGAGAAAACAGAGGCAACTGGTCTGGATTGTTCAGACACTTGATGTACAATTGACAGGTGATGACCAAGTTCTCCTGCTTGTTAGCATAAGCAGAGAGATTGATCTTCTGGTTGCGGTTGATGGTCTGATAAGCCGACCATCCCTTTGCCTCATCTACTGAAAGATTGAGAGCACCAGACTCCTGCAAAACTCCAATCACCTTTTCTTCCTGCTTGGCAGAGAGAGAAGTTGACAACAACAGCATGACAAACATGGCAATTAAGCCCTGCCAGCTATTTCTTAATTTCTTTGTTGTTACTTGTTTCATAACTTTTTAAGTTTAAATCTTGTTTATTGTTTATTCTTTATATACTTATTTATAATGTTATTCGTTTCATTGTCCCTCCTTCATCAGTTGTCCATTCTTTGTTCTAATTATCCCCTTTGTTGCCTCGCACGGCTACAAAGGGATAACTAAATAAACAACTACATGTTTTTCGCATAATTTGGCTACAAACCATTTATTAAATATAAACCTAAAACTAACATACTTATCTTACCTAGAAAATCAACGTCTATTTTGTTTTATTCTCGCTACGCAAAGTAACTTGAATTTTTCTGCTGCAAAGTTACGATGGGCTTATTAATCCTGTCTGAATTTTGTTATTAATAACCGCTTAATTTTCGATTAAATCGCTTAGCATGAGAGATTTTTAGTTATTTATATTCGTTTCTGGTTCGTCATTTATGTCTTTCTTGCATAAAAACCTAGTCAAAACCTGAAAGAATAGACTTTCATACCCTATTAGCAGTAGGGATTACCCTTTCAACTCCACATTCATATCATGTAAAGAATGCGTTCTGCACATCTTCTGACGACCGCCGTAAGATTGCGTGGCGGTCGCAGTAATATCTCACGACGGTCATCCGAAGATATTATTGCGGTCGTCAAAAGATTGTGTGGCGGTCGCCATAAGATGTATAGAAAGCTATCTTTTCACCACTAAATTCTAGAACATCAAGCTTTTTGTCCTACAGCAGTAGTTATTCTGTCCTACATTGTCAGCCGTTGGGGGAGCATATATCTCCCAATGTTTATGAGGGGAATAAAAAAATCCAACCCTTATCTCGCTCCATCCAAGTTGGATAAAGCGAGATAAGGGTTGGATAAAATTACATATATCTAGGGGAGATTACTCCCAGCTATCCTCTGCCACGATGGCAGTAAAGCTCCAAGTAAAGTCTACCTTCAAGGAATAAGCAGAACCTGGCTTCCACTGGAATGCCGCAGTGGCTGTAGTCCATTCCTTAGAATCGGCTGTCAAATTCTTGAGGTAATCAGCCAAATGAGAATTGACAACATGCTGAGGATCTGGTGCTCTCCAATACTTCTCATAGTCACCAGGCACATACAATGTAAGATTGGTACCCAGTTGCTTTCTGAGAGCCTCATCAAAGATACCATCCGAAGCGGTAGTTGGCTGAGTAGCCGAACGAGCCACCTGGCGATACTGCAAAGGCAGGGTCTGGAAATGAAGAGCCTTCAACTTGTTACACTTCTCGAATACCATACCATAGATGTACTGCACTGTGCTAGGAATCCAAGCCTCCTGCAGGGAGCTACAGTTCTGGAAGGTGTGGTTGGCTATATAAGTTACGCCCTCTGGGAACTTAGCCGATGTCAGGTTGGTACAGTTAGCACAAATCTTCTCCTCCATGCTGCGCAAAGCCTTAGGGAAGATGATCTTCTTGAGCTGTGTACAACCATTAAACTGATTGGCTGTAATCTTATCAGTAGTTACCTCAGAAAGGTCGATGGTGTTCAGCTTATAGCCAGTCTCATTGCCCACCTTGCCCTTCAGCATGTTCTGCAAGAGATTATAATCGGTGCGGCTCAACTCGCCCTTGAGTTCGAGGCTAGTGATGTCCTTTACACTCTTATAGATGCCATCGGCTACCAACTGATCGAGAGTCTGCTGCAAAGTTCCACTAACGATAACCTGAGTACCAGGGTTCTGGATCAAGGTTACGTAGTCAGCCTTATCCTTATTGCCAGCAGGGAATACCTTGAGTACAGCCGTACGCAGCTTCAATGCAGGGTTGGCATCATAGCTCAGCAGAATCTGGCCAGGCATCTTCTTGTTGGCTATCTTAACCCAATCCACAGGTTCGCCATCCAGTCCTTCCAATGCACAATCCCAGTCTTCCGTTTCTGTCTGATACTTCACAGAGCAAGAACCGCCCATCTTGTCGAGATAAGACTCAAAAGCCGACTTGTTGGTGATGGATACAGCCACACCAGCGGCAGATGACTGCTTCACGGTTATCTCATTCTTGATATTATGGTCGGCCTTGGCTGCCACGGCAATCTTTGCCGTACGAGCACCGCCCTTGTTTTCCTTCACCTTTACCACATAGCCTGTGTTATCGGCATTAGGCTCAAAGGAGAGCCAGTCCTTGGCTGCCTCTGGAATATCTATGGTGAGCTGGTCGCATACGCTGACCACATTCTCGGTAGAGAGATTCAAATCGATAGTTGCCTCTGCAGCACTGAGCGATGCAAACTCTGATGCATTGTTGACCAAGATGATAGGCTTAGCCAAACCATATTGCGATACTGGAATCGTAACGCTAGTTGAAGAATTGTTCTTGTCCTTGATGGTAATAGTACCAGTACGAACATCAAACTTATCATTGTCTGCTATCTTGACATATTTAGTTTCAGACACCAAAGCACGAGATTTGCTAGGAGCCTCATCCATAACCGTCATCCAAGACTTGTCGGAAACCGAGATTTCATATTCCTCAACATTATACTGGAAGTCGAGCGGCAACACCTGCTCCCTATTGGAAAGGTTCATAAAAGCCTTAGGGTCGGTAGCAAGGACGGCATCCAGCTGGGCTTGATAAACCCAGAAAGTCTTGATCTGAGCATCTTCTCCCTCACCTACGGTCAAGGTAAACTCAGCTCGGCGCGCATCATATTCAGTATTCTTACCAGTAGCAATCCATACACGCTGCGTATTCTCACTGCCAGTTCCCTGGCGATCAAAAAGGGTAAGCCACTCATAATTGTCATCTTCTTGGGTATTCACCAGTTCGATTTTCCAATTCTGATTGGTATTAAATGCCAATGTCTGCGCCTTATTACCAGCAGCGGTAAAGCTGAAGGTTGGAGGATCAGGCAATTCACTCAATATCTCGAAAGTAGGATCTTCGACAGGAGTAGGCTCTACCACCTCATTGCCATTGTCGTCACTACAAGCCGTCATCATAGGCAAAGCGCCCACCAGGGCGATGCCTAACATGAATTTATTGATTGTCTTCATAGTTTCAATTAGTTTACTTTAAATTCAGACTTAACTATCTCCAGCATCTTCAAGCCAAAGCCATTGCCATAGCAAGGATCGGTAGGCTCGATGGCTGTCACATTCTGCCAGTTATTGAAGGAATCGATGATTACCATATTGTTGGCGCTCATATTGTTCTTCGCCACATTGCACATGGTGCGGAAACGAGTCTCATCATAAGGCTCCAATGGGAAGTTGTACATATTGGTACCCGAGCCCATTACCCAACCATTGAAGGCAGGAGAGATGCTAGGGATGAAGTCAAGATTGGCATTCTCCTTAGCCCACTTGGCATTATACTGGAAGTTTTGGTCGATGTACTGAGGACGGTAATCGCCATATCGCTGCCATGTGGCATCCTGGTACATGGTGTTCATGAAGAAACTGTCAAAACCGCCAGTCACAAAAGAGTTCTCCCAACGAGCTGTAGGAGTCCACTGATTCTGGCGAGCTACGAGATATAACTCCACGCCTGTAGCCTCACGCACTGCATCGCGAATGGCATCATATACATTCTTGGAATTGCGGCAATGCAAATCTTGAGGATTGTTGACTACCACCATCGCCTTGTCGTTCACCTTGAAGTAAAGTGAATCGCTGCGGAAGAAGCGGTCTGCCAAACCTACGAAATACTTGCAAAGAGTCTGCACATGGGCAGAGTTGCCCTCCTCATCGGCATCATCCTCTACCATGGTAGTATTAGAGGTATTAGGGATGATATCCGATGGCTTCACAGAGATACAGAACTTCAAGTCGTGCCAGTTCATCTTGTCAAGCGCCACGCCTTGCAATCCCTCCATGAAGTTGATTCTATCCACACTGTTCTTGTTGAGCAAGTTGGTCTGGTTAGCATCATATCCCACCTCTGGAAGAATGAGATAATCAATACCAGCCTCTATCGCCCAGTCGATGTGCTGCTGCATCAAGTCTACGGTCTCAGCCTTGCTGATATCATAGCTATAATTTTGCAACACCGGACGGATATGAGCTCCCAACTGTGGATAAGGAGTAACAGAAGGATCATACTCAGCCAACAAGCGATCATACTGACCATTGTCTGTACGAACACCATTGAAGCTATAGATGGCACCCACCGTGGCACTCTTGGAGAGCTTGATGGTTGGTATCTGATAATTCAGAGGATAGTCATCTATGGATGGACTCTCCTCCTGTCGGCATGAAGTGCCGACAAGAGAAAACGCCATCAACATGAGGCTCATTATACTATAAAACTTATTCTTGTTCATAATTCTATCTTCTTTATTTTAGGACATATTATTCATCTACTGTATAAACACCCACCTTAGACTGGATTTCCAGATTGAAGGCTCTCTTGAGCAGCTGCTCATCTGTCTCGTCCTCGATAGGCTCTACCTTCTGGCGAGCAGCTTTCACAAACTCTTCCCAAGTCTTGCCATAATACTTGGCCTGCATATCCATATTGAAGTCTACGTAGTGCATGTTCTGATAACGAGCGATGGTGCCCGCCTTATCAGGAACTGGCTTAGCGAACTGCAAGAGTGTATGGATATTGTCACCCCAACGACCCGTATTAGGTTCCTTGCTCTTCTGCTGCAAGTTGGCTATAGCCTTGTAATATTCATCCTTGTTGGTCTGGATTTCAGATTCTGGCAAATCCAATCTTTCTGGATAAACATACCATCTGTCACCGCCCTCTTCATAGGTCTGAGTTCCATTGTAGAAGAATGGAGGGAAATTGAGCGAACGAGTGCGGCGCTCCAGTCTCCATGCTCCAAGACCATCGAGCCAACCAGCAAAGTAACGTTGCTTGTAAATCTGGTCGAGCTTACCCTCATCGCCATCAGCACCATTAATCTGCGCTGTAATCAATCTACGAGTATCATCAAATCCCTTATGGCTGGTACCCCACTTGATACCATCCTGAGCCATAAAGGCTGCCAACTGCTCGCTAGACAATCCATTCTCCTCGAATGAGGCTGCGATACCAGCATTGTAATAAGACTCAGCCGACTTGCTGCCCAATCCAAACTTCACCTTAGCCTCAGCCTGCAAGAAGCAAGCATCGGAATAGCGAAGCATTGGGATGGATGCATCCATAGCATAATACTTAGGATTGATATAGCATCTAGCATCAATCACACCCGGCAATGGGTCGCTCATACGCAATACTCCAGTAGGATCGGATGGGTCATACTGACGCTCCCAACCAAAAGGAGTTCTAGAACCTGCGCCATCAGCTGTTGGTACGTATGGTATCCAATATCTTACTCTCAGAGAGTCTCTTACCTCCTTGCCCTCCATCATCCAGTTGAGGTGAGTGGCGCGATCAGTGAGATTACATCCATACACATCACAATCGTGAGCTCTTGTCAAGAAGTCAGGAATCAAGTGAGGCTGTGAACCTTTCACCGAGGCACCTGCCTGCAAGAACCACACCTTCATACGAGGGTCGTTGAAAGAGAACATATAGGTAGCACTGTACTCATTGAGCGAAGGAACATTGTCGTAACGACCACCATTCTCATTGAGAGGCTTCCATATCTGAATGTAATAGTAAGAACCATCTGCCGTCTCTACCGTACCATACTTTGGCATCAACTGGTCATCGGCAGAAGCAAAGATATCCTCCTCATGCTCCAACGACTTGGCGGCATACTCACGTGCCTCGTCCTCGCTGATATTTTGGATATTCATAGCCACTTCCAAGCGGAGGGTATTGGCAAGTTTCTTCCACTTATCCACATCACCGCCATAAACTGGGTCCTTGGTAAGGGCTCCACCATTGGTGGCATCAAAGGAGTCGTATGCCTTGCCCAACATATCGAGTATTTGGGTATAAGCAGTAGCCTCATCATCATAAGCCACCTGCTTCTTGTCTACAGAGGTGTAACCCGCATCGCTCATCATCACTGGACCATACAGAGAGGTCATATTGTAATACAGCATCGCCTCCCAAGTAAGTACGGCAGCATACGCATTCTTGTTGCTACCATCAGCATACTGCTTTTCGAGGGCTCGCAAGTCACGCAAGATATCCACATAGAATGTTCTATAGACACCATCGTTGCCACCCAACCATCCATTCTGGAAAGCCTGCACGGTGACATATCGTGAATAACTCCACATGCGCTGATAATTCAGCTGACTGAACAGATTCATCGTCTTATACACCGAACCAGCAAAGATGCTTTGGTATGTAGGCATATAGATCTTATTCTTATCAGAATTTATATCTTCGAAACCATCAGTACAACCCACCAAAAGAAGGGCTGCAGCCGATAAGCTCATTATATTCTTTAATATTTTCATAAGTCAAAATGTATTTAGAATCCAACCTTGATGTCAAATCCATAGCTAGCCTCTGGCAAGTTGAAACCACGTTCAAAACCCTGAGCATTGCCTGTAGTACTTGTAGCCTGAGGATCCAATCCTATAGGAGTATGGGCAAAGAGTGTAGCAATATTACGTCCTACGGCTGCCAAACGAAGATTCTGGAAAGGAGTCTTGCGCAACCAAGCCTTAGGGAAATCGTAGCTCACTGTAATCTCACGCAACTTGATGTAAGATGCATCATAAATGAATCGGGTAATATCTCTCTGGATTTCATGCATCCAATAGCTCTCTGCACGTACCCAGCCTACTACATCCTTACCTGCCATGCCTTCTACGTCCTCATCATATACACAATTAGGAATCATGATACCCTTGCAGCGTTTCCAATCTGCATAAAGCTGACCATTGGTAGCAGGAGTGTTGGCATTGGCTGCATCCAAGAAACCAGTACGCTCCATATCGCTCTCACCGATGCAATAGCGTGAGTAGATTTCTTCCCATCGACCTTCCAATGACTGAACTGACTGGCCATCAAGTGAGCCCTGGAGAGCAGACTGTGACAAGAAGTGACCACCTTTCTGGAAATCAATAGATACAGAAACACCGAAGTTCTTATACTTAAAGGTATTCTGCCATCCACCTCTCCAGTCGGCCTGAACACAGCCCACATATTGCAACTCAGGATCCTGCTTAGGTGTACCATTGGCATCACACAAGATCTGTCCCTTCTCATTTTTCTTATAAGCATGAGCATAAAGAGCACCGTATGGACGACCAACCTCTGCGTATGACTTGGTATCAAACATGCCACTACCAATCTGGATTTTATCTACGCCATCAGGCAAAGACTCTACCATGGAATTGTTCTTTGACCAGTTGATGGTAGAACGCCACTCAAAGTTTCTGAGTCGCAAAGGCACTGTGTTGAGGGAAATCTCCCAACCCTTGTTGGAAATCTCACCAGAGTTCATCACGAAGCGCTGATAACCTGTACCATAAGATACTGCCGACTCTACAATCTGGTCTTTAGTACGCTTGTCATAATAAGTAATATCAGCCTTGATGCGATCATTCCACAATCTTACCTCCAAACCTATCTCCTTAGAGATGGTGGTCTCTGGCTTCAAGTTAGGATTCTTCTTCTGGTTATCGCCCTGATACCATGCATAAGAATTTAAGAACAAATTGCCATAGCTATAACCATCGAGTAAACGGTCGAAACCAGTATCGTTACCTACCTTGGCGATAGAACCACGCAACTTCACAAAAGAAAGAGCCTTGGAACGCAACTTAGGTATCAACTCGGTGAGCACAGCACTGAAGCTCTCTGATGTATAGAAGTAAGAGTTATTGCCCTTAGGAAGAGTACTAGACCAGTCGTTGCGGAAAGTACCATCCAGGAAGAATCCCTTGTAACCCAAAGAGAGGGAACCAAAGATGCCCTGCTTCTCCTTACCAGTATGATTAGCCTGAGCCAAGAGGACAGAGGCATTGTTAGCCAATGACTTCACATCAGGCACAGCCAGCTGATTCACCTTATCGGTCATCTTATCCCAATTCTGGCGCATCAAAGAGGCACCCACATTGGCATTGATGCTCAAATCCTTCATCCATTTCTTCAAACGAGTATTGTAGCTGAACACGCCCTCATAATTGTAGTTGCGAGAACGCTCCTCAAACTGCTCGTAATAACCATTGGCATCCCACATGGTATACATATTATCAAACTTCCAACCATTGCGGTTCATGGTATCCATGCTTGCACGCAAACGCAGGTTACTGCCCTTGAGGAAGGTTGGCTTGATATTAAAGGTGAGGTTGGCACGGAAAGAACGGCGGCCATCACCATTGGTACACTCATTGAGCAACCAATATGGATTGTAGAAACCACTGCGCTTATTCATAGGCTGCCCCTCTGCATCCTTGTAAGGAATCAGCTCATCCAATGTGGCATCACGAGACATTTGCATGATGGCATACATAGGGTTACGGTTAGAAGCGCCCTTGTAATCACGATTATCCACATCCTCCATCTGATAGTTGACACTGAAATTCATAGACAACCACTTAGCAAGAGTAGCATTGGAATTGACGCTAAAGTTGTGACGGGTCATCTGGTTGAAGTTCTTCAACATACCATCATAAGAGATGCCAGTATAGCTGACACGGAGATTACCAGCATTAAACACCTTGTCGATAGACACATTGTGAGTCATCTGGACACCGGTCTCATACATATTGGTAATGGCATCCTCGGCTGGAGAATAAGCACGCAACTGATTGTTGCGACCTATTACCATCTGACCTAACATAGGCATACCCCAAGAACGCTGGTTCTGGTTAGCCATATTGAAGTGATAGATGCCGTATGGCAGACTGCTATCATACTCATAGCCATTAGCCGAATTAGTTCCAAAGAAGTTGAAACCATTGTTACCACGCTCCACCATTGTACCATATACATTCTGGTAGATAGGATACTCACGAAGATAAGAGAACTGAGCATTGAAGTTGTAGTTGACACCCAAGCCCTTCTTGCGAGATGCCTTCTTGGTAGTAATCAAGATAACACCATTGGCAGCGTCTGAGCCATAGAGAGCTGATGCATTAGCACCCTTCAACACCTCGATAGACTCCACATCGTCAGGGCTGACAAATGAAGCAGCATTACCATAGTCAAGGTCACCACTCTCACCCATATCATTCATGATAGGCACACCATCAATCACATAAAGAGGCTGGTTATTGCCTGTGATAGAGTTGTTACCACGAATCTCCACACGTGTAGAGCTCATGGCACCACCATTGGAGATGAAGTTAACACCAGAAACCTTACCTGTCAAAGAATTGAGCAAGTTAGGATCACGGGTATCGTTGAGCGACTCAGTATCAATGCTCTGACGGGCATAGCCCAGTGACTTCTGCTCGCGAGTGATACCTAAGGCTGTAACAACCACCTCGTTGAGCACCTTAGAGTCATCTACCATAGAAATGGTAAGTGGGAACTTCTGCCCCGCCTTCAAACGCACCGTTTTATTTTTAAAACCCACGAAGGAAACTGTGAGCACAGCATTCTGAGGTGCTCGCAGATTAAACTTACCGTCCAAATTGGTTGTGGCATTGGCATCCGCCTTGCCCAACACTTGGACTGTTGCACCCGGCAAAGGTTCTCCCTCATTGTCGAGCACAACACCAGACACATTCACCGTCTGGGCTGAAATAGCCACAGAAAGGAGCAAGAACATAACCGTCAAGCTATATCGTAAGCTCCATCGAGTAACTTTTGTCAACAGATTTTGCATATTGTTATTTGTTAAGTTAAGAATTCGTTTGCAAAGTTATTCCGATGATATTAATATCACCTAAAATAAGCTATTAATTTGCACTTAATATTGTTATTAATTCCATTTTTATGGTTTCACCATCACAAAATCTCTAGTTTTTATGACTAGAAATCTTGCGAAGGTGGAGCGTCTTCGGCTTTTGCACCCCATGACTTGTTAGGCTGACTGCCCATCACCAACTCCAAGACACCACCATTCATCACATCCTGATGAGTGATCCAAGGCTTGTTCCATTCCTTGCCATTCAACTTGGCACTCTGGATATACTTGTTATCAGTAGAAGCATTTGGTGCCAAGATGGTAAACACCTTGCCATTGCTCAGTTTCATCTCTGCCTTAGGGAACATCGGGCTACCAATGTTGTAGACTGGCATGCCAGGAGTCACAGGATAAAGACCAAGATAAGAGAAGACTACAAACGATGTCATACCGCTACCATCCTCGTCGCCAGGCATACCCATCACATCAGGACGGAACCATGTACGGAGCAACTGGCGGATGCGCTTCTGAGTCTTCCAAGGCATACCGGCATAATTATATAAGTAAGGTATATGCAAGGATGGCTCATTAGCCATTGAGAACTGTCCCACATTACCTGTATGGTCAGGCAGTTTAGAGTAGAACTCATACTTGCTTTTGCCAAGTGGCTCGGCAAAGGTCTGATCCAGATTCTTCACAAAATATTCCTTTCCACCCATCAAGCGAATCAAGTCGGCTACATTGTGAGGCACATCCCAACGATACACCCAGCCATTGTTCTCACCATAATACTCGCGGGCTCCCATGCCTCCAGAGTAGCGATAATCAAATGGCATGATGAAGTTGCCGTCCTTATCCTTCGGATGGAAGAAACTAGTCTCAGGATTGAACACATGGCGATAGTTCAAACCAAGCTGAGCATACTTATCTGCTAAGGAAGCATACTGTTTAGCCTCTTTCTTGTTCTTGTCGGTGGCAGCTATGTTCTTAGCTATTCGAGACAAGCACCATTCATCATAAGATGTGCCCAATGTCACCGCAATAGGCTGGCGTTTCTCAAAGCGATTTACATTAGGATCGGTCTCTTGCTCTCCTGGTTTCAATGCAGGAATATAACCATTCTTCTTATAGAAATCATCTATCCAGCCAGCCTTTACACCCGACCAAGGAGCCAAGGTCTTCTCCTCTATAGCCTTGCGAGAATATTCAAAGGCTTTCTTCTTATCCACATTGAGTCCCTTACAGATAGCATCCGCCAAGGAAGCCACTCCATGATTGGAATTCATGCGACGGGAGTCACCATTCACCTCAGGGAAGGTAGGCATCCAGTTGGTGCCCATCTGCTCTGCCATGGTAAGATAAGAGGAGAGAATATTTTCCTCCACCTTGGTATTCATCAAGGTGCGCAAAGGATGAGCGGCGCGATAGGTGTCCCATATCCAATCATCGGTATAGAACGGAGTTCCGCCATCCTCGTGGACCTTATTATCGAAAGCACTCCAGTACTTGCCGTCCTCGCTCATACAGATAGGACGTTCGAAGGTACGATAATAAGAAGAATAGAACTCGGTGAGAGCCTGGTCATCAGAACTGTTGACATTGAGCTTACTCAAGGTCTCGTTCCAAATATCCTTGCCCTTGGCTGCTACAGCCTGCAAATTATAATCGGTGATTTCACGACGCAAGTTGGCCTTAGCTTGCTCCTCACTGATAAAGGAGACACCATAACGCACACGCACGCTCTCGGTGCCCTGAGCAAAGGTGAAGGCTGCACCTACGAGGTTGCCATCAGCAGAATTCTTAGAGGCATTGATCTGTCCATGCTCCACAATACCTACCTTGGCTGGCGCATTCTCTACCTCTAAATATACATATACCTTAGTTTGGCTCTGCACACGCCCTCCTACACTCTGCCAACCACTTATCCAATTGGAGCCGCACTTGATGCCACCATCCTTGGCTGCAAGAACAAGACTCGGAGTCTGTGAGTTAGCAAACTGAATCTCATAAATGGCAGACTGATGACTCACTGCCATCTTGCTGGTCATATCACCATTGTCCAATACGACATCAAAGCTGTAAGGCGCTATATGCTCATTGTCATAAGGATAGTTCTTAGACAATGCCAACTGTCCGCCAGTTTGTGGCAAAAGATTGAAAGCCGAGCTTTCACGATGAGTGGTAACTATGATAGGTAATCCCCCATAATACTCAGATGTATAATCAGCACGCATCGGATAAACTCGCATCATGCTATTAGGCAACTGAATAGTTGGGAACATAGGCACCAAAAGATGACTGATATTACCTATCAGGGGATTCACGTACTCCACTGGTTGCTTGGTTTGTGCATCCGCAGCTATTGGCACCCACAGCGAAGCCATGAGTGCGCAGCTAATCAAAGAAATTTGTCTTACTTTCATAACGTAATCAAGTTTTTAGATTCTATTAATAATTTCGGATGCAAATATAGGCATTTTAGTTTTAGGAAGAGCCTTTTTGCATATTTCTATTATACGCAAGAGGCACTTCCATCATACGCAACAAGTACGCCATTCACACGCAATACACTGATAACCTGCAGCAAAGCTAGAATATCATTCTTGTTTAACCATATCAAATCATTTGGCTTTCAAGCCAAGTTTTTGCTTCAGTTTCAGAGCAGCCTCACCTGTCATCTTCAGATAAAAGTCTGATGGCAATCCTTCCTCCAAAGGAACAAAAGTGCTACCTGGGGCTGCTGTAGGTACCTTATGGGCAATTTTAAAAATAGCTGTACCCTCGTCTATTTCATCAAACATAGCTATATAGAGCATTTTGGCTCCATTGTCGATGGCAAAGTCCAGCTGCTTCTTGTAGAAAGAACCCTTGTTGCGAGGAGCACTAAACTGACTCTCTTGAGGGAACTGCATGTTGCTCCAAGAGAAACCAGCATAGCAAAGTGGAGCATAATCCACCTTATTGGCCTCAGCCCATGCCATATCATCCTTGATAAATTGATGGAATCGCGGGTATGTCTGCTCATTGTATCTACCCACAAACCATGGCATCACGACATCACACTTACGAATCAGGGCGTGAAGAGCTGGATCACTCTCTGTATCCTTCTCCAGCTTACGCCAGTTGGTAGGCACACCAAGCATCACACTAAATCCCATCTTCTTCAAGCTGTTTACGATACGAGTAGACTCCTCAAGTCCGTAAGCACGATTGTCGTTGAATCCTACGCCCCATACCGTAACCAATGGCTTGCCATTATGATAAAGATAAGAAGGATTTTTCTTGTGATGGAAGAGATTGTACTGCTTTGCCACCTTCTTGATATCAGATATAACCAAGGTATCCTCACCTTTGCGCATACCACTCAAGTCATACATTACACAGATGGCACGACTATACTTATTGGCAGCAATCATGGCAGAAGAAAGAACCTTATTAAAATGGTTCAATCCCGACTTGTGGCGTATCTCTGGCACAAAGCGCTGCATGAATACGCCATCCAAACCATACTCTTGCATCCAGCGAAAGTGGGTATCTACCGTGGAATAGTCGTGATCTGAATAAACACGAGCCACAGAGCCATCATCGAAGGTAAATGCCGTAGGATAAGTCTTTTCGTATTCTGACACGTCTGGCCAAAGATCCACATTGGTAAATCCTGGCTTAAACTGTCCCTTTCTGGTATAGTGATACCAACCACGATTGGCTCCATCGCCCTGCGCATTATGCCAACCTTGATAACCAGCCATCACCAGTCCACGATAAGACTTATACATCTTCTTACTTAAAACGGTCTGTGCCTGCGCACTCATAACGAGCACGCAAGCACCTACCAGACAGAGAAAAAATTTGAATGTTTTCATTAATCAACTATAGATATACTAAATTACTAAGTTTTCACCTTATTATATATAATATATACCATTTTACCAGTTGTCTGTTCTGAATGACGAAGCAGGCAAACCATAAATATTATAGAGAGTACCCTTCACATAGTCCTTGAAAGCATAGCGCACTGCCACTGGGTTTGGCACACGGTCGGAAGTAACGATGACAGTTTTCTTGTCCTTACCCAATCGAGCATTGGCATTATAGAACTGCTTATCTTCACCAGCCACTTGGAAGCCTCCTAGATGCTCATGCATAGTAGTCAAACCAAAACCCACATTATCGAAGAACAGCTCCACCTCCTTACCATTCACCTTCATCTCCTTGTAGATAGGACCAGTAGTAGGGAATCCTTTCTTGCCATAAGTTTTACCAAGAGCTAAATAAGCGAAACGCTTGCCCACCTCTTCCTTATTAGCTGGATGAATAGTACGGCTATCACCAATATCCATCAGGATTGACATACCTGAATTAGGGATAACATCCAGGCTTTTCACCTGTGCCTCACGCAGATAGGCTGAATTTTCATTCATGCCATCATTCTTTGAATTATAGTTGAAAGGAGCTATCTGAGCAAAATAGAATGGGAACTCGCCCTCACCCCACTTTTGGCGCCAATCTGCTACCATGGTAGAGAAGAGTTTGGTGTAATAGCTAGCCGTCTCTCTGTTAGCCTCTCCCTGATACCAAATGGTACCCTTAATGGTATAACCTACCAATGGGGCAATCATGCCATTGTAAAGTCCTGAGCGATTATTGATTTTCTCATCACCGTCCCAAGGTTGCAACGACTCCTTACTCATCCAAGCCTGTACCACAGAACCACCCACGCTGGAATGAACCAAGCCTATAGGCACACCATCTAACACCTCATTCAGTTTCTTGGCAAAGAAGAAGGCTGTAGCAGAGAAGTCGGCTATATTCTCGGTAGTAGCTCCCTTCCAGTTACCTTGGCAATCCGTCTGAGGTGTGCCCGCACCCTTATGTCCTACATTGAATATGCGAATCTCCGGATGCTCTTTGGCTACAATGGCATCCATCGCACCAATCATGTTATCACCACCTTGGCGACCCCAGACACGCATCTCCATATTAGACTGTCCACTGCATAACCAGACCTCGCCTATCTCCACATCGCTGAGAGTTAAGACTTCACCATCGCTGATGGTTATCTTGTAAGGACCTCCATACTTAGGAGTCTGTACCTTGGTGCGCCATGTGCCATCACTACCCGCCTTCACGGTATACTTCTTATTATTCCAAGAAGTGGTAATAGTAACTACCCCACCATGCTTGGTAGTAGAACCCCAGATAGAAGCATCTGAGAGTTGCTGCAACACCATACCATTGCTAAAGATAGCAGGCATACTAACCTTTGAATAACCTGGCAAAATACTTGCCGTGGCAAATAATGCCGTCAATACATTTCTTAATTTCATATCTTACTCGGCTTTTAAGTTTTAAATTGAACGTTTAAAAATTTACGGCAAAGATAAGAAATATCATTGAAAAATGCCAATTTACTATATGAATAGAATTACGTCAGCTAGCTACAGCTATTACGCCATCACTACTTATAGCCATAATAGACCACTGAAAATCAGCAGTCTATCATAGGCACATAGAATCCATTGCTATTTATAATTTATTCAAGAATTCCATCAGATTATCCTCTCGCTCCAATCCTAATTTCTTGCGCAAGCGATAACGCATGGTCTCCACTCCTCGCACAGAAATATTGAGCAATGGCGCCATTTCCTTAGTTGAAAGATTCATGCGCAAATAGGCACACATCATACGCTCATTCTGGTTAAGACTAGGATACTGGGTAGAGAGTTTCTGCATGAACATATTGTTAACCACATCAAACTGCTCCTCAAATCGCTTCAGTATTTCATCGCCTTCAATATTGGTATCTATCTTGCCATTAATAAGCACCAATTGCTGACGACTTTCTTTGAGCTGATTGACCTTCAACTGGTTCATAGCAACAACCAAACCGCGTTTGATCTCCATCAGGATCTCATTCTTACGTTTCACGCTAATCATCAAGTCGGCTATCTCTTGACTCTTATGGCGCAATTCCAAGTCGAGTTTCTCTTTCTCCAACTTGTTTATTTCAACCTTCATCTGCTTCACCTCTTGATCTTTCTGCTCTACGGCAGCCTGTTTTTTGCGCTCTATACGACGATTTTCCGTTCGCCAAGACCAAGCTATCAGCCAGAAGAATAGGCAAGCATAAGCCAAATAAGCCCATATCGTACGATACCAAGGAGGCAAAATGCGAAACTCCACAAAATCGTGCGACACCTCACCATCGCCCATCAGCATCTCTACCTCAAAACGATACTTGCCCTCAAACATATCACTATATTCCTTGGAAGTACCATCAACCGACTCTGTCCAATTGCCATTGTTCAAACGATAGCGGAACTTTACCAATGGCATCATCAAACGACTCGGCACACCATACTCTATACGGATAGAATTCATGGAATAAGGTACTTCCACCTCTGTACGCTTTCTGGTAAAATTAGCCATATAAACTACCGAATCAGTAGAATTGGTAGAGACAATACGCTGGATATAAGCATGGACACTTTTCATCTCAGACTTTGCCTGATTATACATCAAGAAGCCAGTATTGCATGGATACACTACCCTAGACTTACCCAAGGTCATGGCTTGAACGCCCACCCCCAGATTGCCAAAAAGCAAAGCTGGCTTATGCTGCAACTGAGCACTTTCATAGAAAGATTCCTTCACCACCTTACCTGCCGTAGCCTTCAGGAGCGACTTATCAAGCTGATATAAGGTAGCATTACCCAACGCTACATTATAAACCTTCAGAGTCAGAGCATCTACTTGCTTGAAGTATCGTCCTGAGCCATTGATACCTTTTACTCTGCCTAGATTTACCCAGCCGTTAGGAGTCCATCGAATGAGATACATACCTTCATATACACCCACAAAGAGCATATCAGGATGTCCTTCCACCTTCTCACACGACCAAGCTCCCATAATGTCAGTTACCTTCTTGACCGATGTACCCACAAGAGAGAATATGCCCTTATCGTGCAAGCAAAGCACCTCATTGCCGTAGCGATAAAGATTCCATGCCACTCCCGTAGGAACATCCAACTTACGGATGTCAGCATGACCATTATAGAACTTGACAGGGTAATCGGTACAGAACAATCCTCGATCCGTAGCCAAATAAAGAAGTCCATCCTTAAGTAGGGAAGCCTTACCCATACCATAAGAATAAGGTGACTTATATAGATAAGAGAAAGGAGCATTCAGATTGATATAATCGATGCCATAATCCAATCCTGCCCAGACATTGCCCATATCATCGAAGCCGACAGAAAGTACCGTATTACTCTGAAGTCCATTTATCTCATTATAGACACTTGTTGAGCCGGTCTTCAAGTCTACCAAGACCAAGCCATTATGGATAGTACCCACAGCCAACAACCCATTGTTTATCGATGCACAACAAATACCTGCATTAAGGAAAAGTCCATCGGCTGCTGTATGGAAGTCCATAACCTCACTACCATTATAATAGAAAAGCCCATCATTAGCAGTGGTTATCACTATGCCTTTGCCATACTTAAACATGGCATTGATACGTTTACCCATCAGCACCTCGGTACCCTGAGCAGGAACTAGCTTATTGCCCATGAGCGAATAGAGCCCACAATCTGTAGCAACATAAAGCACCATGTCGGACATCACGGAAGAGAAAATCTTATGAGGAGCTCTTATCAAACGATAGTTGCCATTATTGGCTATCAGAATATAATTGTCGCAACGGTAGTAGAGAGCTCCATCCACCTCATAAATGTCAAAGACATTGCCCAAGCTACGATACACCTTGCCTAGTTTCTCTGAAACGCAATGATATCTCAACATACCACTAGCATCTGGCTTTAAATAACCAAACTCATTCTCGCCACCTACATAGACACAATCCTTATGCTTAGATACAACAACACATCGGGCCTCGGAACGATTATTGAGGGAAAAATGCTGCCACGACAGTCCGTCATGAACCAACACTCCTCCTTGATTGGCAAAAAACGTCCACTGGCTTGACGTCGCAATACGCCAAGTTGAAGTTCCTGTTCCATAGTTGTTGCTCCCATAATTATTAATGAAACTATTCCAATCTGCAGCATGAGTAACAGAAAGACATGTCCCAAAGAACAATAAAAGGAAAAGCAACTGTCTCTTCATATATTTCATAGCTATCTACACCTTATATATAAATCCTAATTTCCGCAACACTATAATTTGATATTTTTTATAAGCACCTGAGCAACAAAAAGTTGCTCAGGATTTTGCCATGTCA
>ERZ791573.261-NODE-261-length-34173-cov-20.797878_pt1 | contig 34173 bp, 27 predicted proteins | sample MGYA00509971_ERZ791573 | MGnify/ENA primary metagenome ERZ791573 (study PRJEB30046, sample SAMN00791921) | human gut metagenome | study: EMG produced TPA metagenomics assembly of the A metagenome-wide association study of gut microbiota in type 2...
AGGGCTTACTCGGGACTTGCACCCGTTAGACAATGCTCATGCCGAGCATACAACATTAATTGTCATTAATGACCCATTAATTACCATTAATACGCGCGAAGCGCGAATTATTGATGTTCATTAATGTTCAATTAATGGAAATTAATGTTTAAAACCGCGCGAAGCGCAAAAACAACATTACTTTATCATTACAGGAAAAAATTATCGGCAGAAAAAACTTGTAATGTCAAAAAAATTTTGTTTATTTGCAAAAGGATATCCACAATTGTGGAAAACCGACGAAACTATTGATTATTAACGTAACAACATACCGCTATGGCAAAAGGAAAGAAAGCAGGCAAACGCCTCGGAAAGAAACAGGTGTCGGAAAAACTGGTCGAGTTTTTCACACAACGCGGTGAACGGCCGGCGTCGTTCAAAGAGATATTCCGCACGCTGCATCTTGACACGCACCCCCTAAAAATGCTCGCCATCGACCTCATGGAGGAGATGGCATGGGACGACTTTCTCTCGAAGGTCAGCGACAACTCGTATCGTCTCAACAACAACGGACAGGTCATGGAGGGACGGTTCCAACGCAAACCCAACGGCAAGAACACCTTCACACCCGACGACGGCTCGACGCCCCTCTTCGTGGCGGAGCGCAACTCGATGTCGGCGCTCAGCGGTGACCGCGTGAAGGTGTCGGTCATGGCGCGACGACAGAACCACATAAAGGAGGCACAGGTCATCGAGGTGCTGGAACACGCCAAAGACACGTTCGTGGGCAAGCTGCGCGTGGAGAAGGAGCTGGCGTTTCTCGTGACACCGGGATCGCTCTACACCAGCGACATCATAATACCCAAGAAGAAGCTGAAGGGCGGAAAGACGGGCGACAAGGCGGTGGTAAAGATCACACAGTGGCCCGACTCTGACCACAAGAACATCATGGGCGAGGTCGTCGACGTGCTCGGACCGACAGGCGACAACGATGTGGAGATGAACACCATCCTCGCACAATATGGCCTGCCTTACAAGTATCCGAAGAACGTGGAGGAGGCCGCCGACAAGATCAGCGGCGAGATTACGCCTGAGGACGAGGCTGAGCGCGAAGACTTCAGACAGACGTTCACCTGCACCATCGACCCGCACGACGCCAAAGACTTTGACGACGCCCTGTCCATAAAGCAGCTGGGCAAGGGCCTGTGGGAGGTCGGTGTACACATTGCCGACGTGAGCCACTATGTGAAGGAAGGATCCATCATTGACCGCGAGGCAGTGAAACGTGCCACGAGCATATATCTCGTCGACAGGACCATACCAATGCTGCCCGAGCGCCTCTGCAACTTTATCTGCTCTCTGCGGCCCGATGAAGACAAGCTCGCCTTCAGCGTGGTCTTCAACCTCAACGACGATGCTGAGGTGAAAGACTTCCGCATCGTTCACACCATCATACGCTCCAACCGCCGCTACTGCTACGAGGAGGTGCAGGAGCTGCTGGAACAGAACGGCGTGGTCGACGGCACAGGACAGCCCGCACCCGCTCCCGGACCCAACGGCTACAAGGGCGAGAACGCCGACCTGCTCATACAGCTCGACCGCCTGGCAAAGAAGCTGCGCGAACAGAGGTTCAAGAACGGAGCGGTGAAGTTTGACCGCGAGGAGCTGCGCTTCGACATCGACGAGAAGGGACACCCCACGCGCTGCTACTTCAAACGCTCAAAAGACGCCAACAAGCTCATCGAGGAGTTTATGCTGCTCGCCAACCGCACCGTGGCAGAGAGCGTGGGCAAGGTGAAGAAGGGCAAGACGGCAAAGACGCTGCCCTATCGTGTGCACGACAACCCCGACCCGCAGAAGCTCGAGACGCTGCGCGAGTTTGTGGTCAAGTTCGGCTACAAGATGAAGACGCAAGGCACAAAGGGTGCAACGGCACGCGCGCTGAACAAGCTCATGGACGCGTGTGAGGGCAAACCCGAGGGCAACGTCATACAGCTCGTGGCGCTGAGGGCCATGATGAAAGCAAAATACAGCATTCACAACATCGGACACTTCGGTCTGGCGTTCGACTATTACACCCACTTCACATCGCCCATACGCCGTTACCCCGACACCATGGTGCACCGACTCATCACGCGCTATCAGCAGGGAGGACGGTCTGCCAACAAGGACCACTATGAGGAGCTGTGTGAACACTGCAGCGACATGGAGCAGGTGGCAGCCAACGCTGAGCGCGACTCTATAAAATATAAGATGGTAGAGTTTATGGGCGACCACCTCGGCGAGGAGTTTGATGCCCACATCTCTGGCATACAGTCGTTCGGCATCTACTGCGAGATTGACGAGAACCACTGTGAGGGTATGGTGCCCATGCGCGACCTCGACGACGACTATTACGATTTTGACGAGCGCAACTACTGTCTCGTCGGCCGTCGCCGTCACAACCGCTACCAGCTCGGCGACCCCATACGCATAAAGGTGGCCCGCGTGAACCTGGAGAAGAAACAGCTCGACTTCACCATCATCTCCAACAATGGCGCCAAGACAAAGAAGAAGACCGAAAAAGAGGATGGCGCCAAGGACGGTGAAAAACCAAAGGGCAGCAAAAGCTCCAAAGGAAAGAGAAAGCGCTAAGCGACAGCAGCAACGGCTCCAAGGGCTGTGATGGCTATAAAGGGTCGCAACAGCTCCAAAGCTGCGATGGCTCAAAAGAGCAGCTACGGCTCCAAGGGCAGTGATAGCTCCAAGGGCGGCGAAAGCCCCAAAAGGCAGCTGAAAAAGAGCCGTAAAGGCGCAAGAAAAAGAGCAAAACAAATAGAGGCTCTCTCACTGAGAAAACTGTATAAATATGCAAAACAGAAAGCAGGAATGAATAAATATCCAAAACAGCGATTGTAAGCTAAAACAGACATTCTGCTTTCTGTTTTCAAAAATAAGACGGTTTTAACTTATAGTTTTTGTTAACAACTCTTAAAAGCAGGGTCGTTTTGTCAAAGGGCCTCTTTGAGGCTGTCAAAGGGCCTTAATGAGCTCCTCAAAGAGCCTCTTTGAGGACGTCATTTGGGCACTTTCAAATCGTAAGTTGGGCCCTTTTAAAACGCCGCTAAAAACGGGGGCAAAAATGAATAAATATGCAAAAAATGGCTCTTCCTTTTCGCTCCTTCTTGCGCCTGTTAAGCACAAAAAACAGGAGGTAAATTCCTGTGATGGAATCTACCTCCTGCCTTGTTTTTATATCGCTTTCACACCAATGGTGTGGGCGTTGATTGTCTTTTACTTGATAACCTTCACAACCTTCTGTGAACCGTCAGCATACTTTGTAACAACGATGTTCATACCCTTGACAGCTGTCTTGCTTGCTACGCCAGCGGGAGTGTAGTAAGTTGTAGAAACAGCCTTGGCAGCAGCGTTCTCTACGCCAGCAATACCTGTAGGCATGTCAGCACCATCAATGGTGATGCCATACTCAGCAGCATAACCACCGAGGAAATACTGATAGAGCTTAGCCTGCTTGTCGTTGAGAACCTCTACGTTCAGCCAGTTACCCTGTGTGGTCATCTCTCTTTCCATTGATGTGTCGGGCTCTTTGGAGTAAACAGTGGTCAGAGTTTTGTTGTCGGCGCCAATCTCTGCAATTGTGAAGCCGTCAAGATAGGTTTTTACACCCTCTCTCCAGTTGCCATAAACAATAAATTTGCGGCTTCCAAGAACGAAAATCTCGCCACCGTTGCAAACGCCCTTGTTGCAAAGACGGTCTGCGGGGTTGTACTCGCGTGTCAAATCACCTGCCACTTCGCCTTCCTCGAAGAAGATGTCGGTAAGCGCAACTTGACGGTTTACATATAAGTAACGGTCAGTGCCATCAACATCTTTGTAATAGTTGTAGGTAGCCCATGTGCCAGAGCCAATCTTTTGGTCGGCATCATATACGTTTGAATACTGCACTAAAGGTGTATCGCCACCTGTTGAGCTGAAAGTATAGCAAACGATACCTTTGTTCTCGAGGTCTTGAGCTGCACCACTTGCCAGCAGTGTAGCGCCCTCAGCGCCAAACACGTTGCCTTTGGCTTTGCCCAAAAAGTCGCCACGGCCCTGGATGCTACCCACTTTCTCAGTTGTAACCATCGTTGAAAGGTCGGCGCTGATAAGGGTAAATGTTGTTTCGCTTCCTAAGGGGTTGCTACCGGCAAAGCCCCAGTTTGCTATGATGGCGTTACCTGCCTCGTCGTGGCCGAGAGCCTGGTTTGCACCAATCTCTTTCTGACCAATCTCCTTGCCTGTAGCGAGGTTGAACACGCGCAGCTGCTGTGCGTTACGGTCGGTCATGTAGAACTTGTCGCCGAAGCCATAGCCTGAACGGCAAACACCATTGTCATAGTTGGTAATGTTTGTTACGGGCAGTTTAGTGAGTTCCTTTACCTGGAAATCACTTTGAGCATTAACTGTCATTGCTCCAGCCATTAAGGCTGTAAGAAGTAAAAATTTCTTCATAAATTTAAGTTAGTTTTAGATAATAATTAAGAAATGGTTTTCAATTCCACAAAGTTAGTAAATATCTTTAGATTTTCCAATATCTTTGAGTTAATATTTTATAAAGAATCTCCTTTTCTTTATGGCTCATAAATAAAACCTGGTTTATGGGCTTTCTTGCTGTTCTTATTAAGACAATAAGCCTTTGTTTTGTTATTCATTCTTGCGTTTCTGGCTTTACAAACATCAAAAAAACGCCTCCCCTGCACAAGGCAAAGGAGGCGTGTTTTTAAAATGTTATAACGTTAACGTCAGAGTTACGTTTTGTCATGCTTATTGCTTCATCACCTTCTTGGCGTTAAGCTTATTTACCTTGACGAGGTAGACGCCGCTACCAAGCTGTGAGGCATCAACCACAGCAGCATGGGCGCGTGTCACGAGAGAGCCGTTGACGGCAAACACCTTGACGTCGGTCACGGTCTCGGGAGCGTCGATAACGAGCTTGTCGCCCTCGAAACGGATCTGCAGATTATCTTCCTCAGCCTCTACGCTGCCGATGCCTGTCTCGATGTCCTTGACGATGGTGAGCGCTTTTGCAGCAGGAGTGATGGTCTCGTTGTTTGTTGTCGGTATGGCAAGCACGCCGAGGCGGTTGCCTGTGCATACGAGGTTGCCGGCATAGTCGAAGTGCATCTGATAGATGTAACTATTGGTGTTGGTTACGCCCGACTTGAATGAGCCACGGTGCTGGAGCACGGGCTCGGTTTCCGACTTCCATGTCACGTCGAAGAACTGAAGCACACCCTTCGCGTCGTTGACAACCAGCATCTTTCCGTCGTTGCTTATAGCGAAGCCCGCGCCGCCAGTAGCGTCGAACAGTTCGACGTTGTCGCCCTCGCCGCTATTGAAGGTGATCTTTCCTTCGCGTGTAACATAAACCAATGATGGCACGCCTTTGCTGTTGTTGCCGCTGCCACGAATCTGCGATACCCATGCACCGCCGTCGCGACCAGCCACGATGTGTATGTTTCCATTGATCATGTATCCGCCCACGCCTAAGGTGTAAGAAGGTGCCTTGTTCCACTCGTTCAGCAGTGTGCCGTCTTCCTGACCGATGTTGTAAACACAAACCTCGTTTTTAGGAGTCCAGTCTTCGTTGGCAACATATACCTTGGTGTCGGCACCTGTTCCGCCGAAGGCGATGCCCACGGCCGAAGAGCCCACGTTGGCACCGTCGTTGGTGAACAAGCCGTCGCTCTGGCGTGTGCCTATGAAGAACTGCTGATACTGGTAACCCTCGTCGGCCATCTTGGCGGGATCGGCGATATAAACGCCTGAAGGGCCGTCAGACCATTCGGTCATCCAAACCTTACCCTCGGGGTCGGCAGCCATGCGATAGTTGCTTGACGGTGCGTTGTAGCCACGGTAGGGCGTATTGTTTACGCGGTTGAAGGTCTGGTCGTAAGCATAGATGCCGTTGGCGGCATTGCCTTTGCCTACGCGGTTGTTGATGTAGATGTAGCCAAAGTAAGGCGACTCGGGTGTTGTGATGACAGCGTTTCCGCTTAAGGAACCGCTGTATGCATCTTTGTCGGCATATACCTTTGTTATCTTTGTCACAGCCTCGCCACGCAGACGTACAGCCCAGTTGAGCTTTGTGCCCACGGTGCCCGGCAGTTCGTCTTGAGAGATGCTAACCTTGTTTTCGCCTTCTTTCACGTCGACGGTCTTGCTGCCCTTCTCGTTGCCCTCGGCATCAGTGAAGACGATGGCTGCGTCGGTAGCGTTGTCGTTGGCCTTGAAGGTAAGGGTGTAAGAGCCATCGCTCTCGCGCACGCTGCGCAGGTCGTAAGCGTAGATGTTCTTCACGACGGGCTGAGCCACACCCTCTGTTGTGAAGGTGGTGAGCGTCTTGCCGTGGAGGAGACTGAGCGTTATGCCGTCGGCGTTGGCCTTTGCGCCAGCAGCCATGGTCGTTGTGGCGTCGGCTTCAGCCAGACTTGTAGTCTCCGACTTGACCAGTGTGGCTTTGTCGAGACCCTCTGTGATGTCGAAGAGATGCACGCCACCCACCTTCTCGTCCTGCAGGAACGGTGTCACCATAAACTGGTGGCCGGCATACTTGAAGAACTGTATGCCGTGAGCTGCTGCATCGACAGCATCGGCGGCACACTTGCTTACAACGTTGGCATCGGTAGCTTGTGCTCCCTCTGTCATGCTAAACTCAATAGGCAGACCTGCCTCGCCGTCAATGACGAAGTTGTCGTCGGTGCGTGGAGAAACGGTCAGCTGCATGGCGCTGCCTTGACACTTCTCGCCAAACGTAGCGCCCTTTGAAGAGCCACGGAAACTGGTGGTAGAGAGCTTGCCTTCAACCACGGTCATGATGAGGTAGCGCAGGGCCTTGCTTGAACCAGACGTTGTGCCTGTTGTGACCACCTGACACTCGTCAGAGTCGCCGTTCACGGTCAGACCACGTCCCATGTCGGCACGGTAGAAGTTGCACGAGTGTTCTGTGGTGAACCATGTCTTGGGTGCCTCGTCGAACGAGTTCCATATATACACGTTCAGCTGTCCGCGCTTGTAGCCATCTTCAACCTTTGTGGCGTCAAACTGTGTGCGCACGCTGTTTACGCCAATCAGCTTGCCGTCGGCAGTGAAGGCGATGTCGTTGAGGCTTGAGTAGAAGCCCAAGTCGTCGGCGCTGCCTTCAACCAGTCCTTCTACAGACAGCTCTTTCTCTATTACGCGCTTCTTATTATTAATAAGGTAGAGGTGCGGTGTCTTTGCATCGTTGGTGAGCACAACAGTCGAGTCGCCACGCACGAGCATGCGCTTCACGGTACCTTCGAGCATGAGTTCGCTTGAAGCCTGTGCAAACTCGAGCTGTGTGGGTGCGAGCGTCATGCCGTCGAGGGTAGGCTCCATGTAGTTGGGGTAGAGCACCACAGGCGGCTCATAGTTGGTAGCCTCTACATGCAGCTTGGCATAAGAGGTCTCGTTGGCTTTCACCTCAACGGTGATGTCGTCGTCGCCAAACAGGGGCTTGTAGCCCTCTTTCTCCACCTGGAAGGTGTATTTGCCGGGCTTCAGTCCGCTGAACACGAACACGCCGTTATAGTTGTCATCGACCTGATAGGTCTTCACCACGGCACCGTTCTGCATGAGGTTCACCTTCGCGCCGTTGATTGGCAACCACTGGTCGTCGGTGTTTGGAGCGTAATGGTAGAGGTTATGCACAATCTTCTCGTGCAGGTCTTTCACGGTACCCATGATGTAGCCAGTGGTCTCGGGTGTGAGGCCGTAATAGTCGCACACGCCGCGAGCCACGCGCACACCCTCCTGTCCGCACCAGTCTTTGTTGAGCGCACGGTGACGTGCCGGCTGATAGGTGTGGAAATAGCCCTCAAGCAGGAAGCCCGGTGTGCCGTGCTTGAGCACGCCGAGGTAGCCCGTGTAGTTGCCGTGGGTGCCGTAGCGTGTGCTTGAGCTGCCGTAGAACGACACGTCGCCGCGAAGGTTGGGCCTGTCCTTGCCGTAATAGCTCTGTGGGTCTATCTGGTCTTGCCAGTGGCGTGGCCAGCAGGTCTTTGCCATGTCTTTGCTGCCGGCGGCATAGTCTTCGCTGTCGGTGCCTCGATAGAGGTAGAGCGGATAGTTGGTGTTGGAGCCTTCATTTGCCGAGTTAGAGTGTATAGAGATGAACATGTCCATGTTGTTGGCATCTACCTCCTCGCAGATCTCTGACAGGCTGCGGTTATATTTGTCCTCGTCGGCTGCTCCCTTGACATAGGGGAACGGGCCGTTCAGCGTGCGCGAGAAGATGATGTTCTTATGCTTCACGCCCATGCGTTCGAGCGTGCGCCCCAGCTCGAGACACTTCCACAGGTTAGTGTTCGACTCGTAGAAGCCGCAGGTGTCGGGACGTCCCGTTTCGAGAGCAGGGTAGGGTATGGTTGCCATGGGTCGGTCGTTGGGACCCCATGAGCCGTGACCGGGGTTGATGTAGACACGCAGCTCTTCAGCTGTCTTCTTGCTCTGAGCCAGCGACACGCCGGCTGTCATTACTGTTGCAGCCATTGCCGCACACAAAAGTAACAATCTTTTCATGGTAATGGCTATTTAGAAACGTTAATGATGTAAGCTTGGCCCGCGGGCGTGGTGAATGCGATCTTTCCTGCCTTAGGCGCGGGCTTGGGATATTGGGCTATCACAGAGTTGTCGGTGAGCGTTTGCTGTGTGCCGTCGAGCGTTGTTGCAACGATTGCAGACGACACCACCACCTCGCCGTTGTCCTGGTCGTTCATGCCTATAACGATGTTGTCGTCGTACCATTTGGGAGCACGCAACGTGCCGAGGCTTTTGATGTTCTTGCCGTTAAGGTCGCACACAAAGGCGCCTACGCCGCAAACATAATAAAGCACCTTCTGTCCGTCGGGTGAGAGCGACGGCCAGATGTAGCTGTGGACTGTGCCGTTGGGCGAGAACACCGCTGTCTTGCCGTTCTTGGTGAGCATGAGCTGGCGGTTGTTGATGCTCAGCACGGGCTGCTTCTCTGCCTTTTTGCCGTTGAACGACTTTGCTTTGAGCTTGCCCTTGTTCACGATCATCGCGTTGCTGCCGCTCAGACGCACACCCTGAAGGTCGCGCGTAGCGTCTTGAAGCACGAGCTTGCTGCCCGTGTTCAGGTCAACGGTGTTGAGCGATGTCATGCGCAGGCGCTTCGGCGTGAAGGTCGTTTCACGATACAGCACCGTGTTGCCGTCGGCAGAGAAACGGGCCTCATAGCCCGCGCCCTCGCTGTTGGTCAGCACAACGGTCTTGCCAGAAGACGGTTCAAAACTCTTCAGTCCTTCGTGGGCTCCTGTTGTCAGCAACAGGCGGTTGCCGTCGGGACTGATGTCGGCAACCATCTCACAGCCGTCAGGCAATGTGACTTGCTCCACACTCTGAACGCTAAACACTTGCGCCATCACGGAGAGTGGTAGGAACATGGCAAGCATAAATAAAGGTTTTCTCATAGTGGAATTGTTTAAATTGTGTGAGAAAAAGTAATAGTAAAAGATTTTTTTTTAGATTGTCCACAAAAGTAAATAAAATAAGACATGAACGCAAATTTTGTTTGTAAAAATTAATGAATTTTAATAAAACTGTACAGAAGCGCATTTCTCAAACTCTCGTAACGATGCCGTGTTACGGGAACGGTGATGAGAAAGGCAAGACTTAAGATTTGTTAATTTGTGGCTTTTTAGATATGTTATTAAATGTTTTTTGTACCTTTGTTCGCTGAATGACTTCTGACCAAAGTTAGAAAAAGAAATTCTTGCTAATATTCAACCTAAATATTTATAATCCTTATGCAAAAAAGACCTGTAAAACTGCTGAAGTTTTTAGCCGCCATTGTAGGAATAGTGCTGTTGGCTGCCTGTAGCGGTGACGATGACACGTTGACCGATTCAACCGTCACACCTCCCCCTTCTGTGTCGAAGAACCCCACACCCGGTGAGAACGTTACCCCCGTTCTGCCCGAGAAAGATTTTCGTGCGGTATGGATGGCTACCGTCGATCACATTGACTGGCCAAACAGCATGGGCAGCACTTCTAGAGTGGCAGAAAGTCAGAAAAAATATTATCTGCGTTACCTTGACTCTCTGCAAACTCTCAATATTAACGCCGTGATGTTTCAGGTGCGCCCCATGGCCGATGCTTTCTACGACTCACCCTATGAGCCGTGGTCGAAGTATATCACAGGTCGCCGTGGAAAGAAGCCGTTATATGACCCGCTGCCATGGCTCATCAGCGAGACACATAAGCGTGGCATGCAGTTCCATGCTTGGATGAACCCTTACCGCATTGCCACACGCTCAAGCGCTTCTAGCGAGTTCCCTGAACTGGAAGAGACCATCCCTGCAGAATGGGTGAAAGACTATAACAAGGTGCGCATCTATAACCCTGCCCTGCCAGAGGTGCGCCAACGCATTGCCGACATCGTGGCAGACCTGTTGCAGAAATTTGATGTCGACGGCATACACTTTGACGACTACTTCTACCCGTCGCTCACCTCTGGTGAGTCGATGAACGATAACGCAGAATATCAGAAATATGGTAGCGGTCAGGGAATTGCCAACTTCCGTCGTGCCAACGTAGACGCCATGATCACGAAGGTGAAGGAGACCATCCGTGCCGTGCGCCCCAACTGTCTGTTCTCTGTGTCGCCACAGGGCAACTACGACAACGACTATAACTCGATGTATTGTGACGTGAAGAAATGGTCGCAGAACGGAATGATCGATGTGCTCATACCGCAGATCTATTGGAGCACCCAGAAATATTTTGAACCTCGTCTGAAGCAGTTCGCTGACTTCTGCACCAAGTCTAATTTTATGGTGGGCTACGGTCTCTACCGTTTTGATGGTCAGTCTTCCGATCCTTATTACCAGACCAATGCCGACTTTAAGAAGCAGCTTGGCATTGCCTACGCCAACAAGAAGGTGAAGGGTGCAATATTCTTCAGCGCCAAATGGATGCTGAGCGATCCCGTCAACACAAACAAGGTTATCAAGGAGCAGTTTGACAAGCTGGAGCTGCCCCCTTATCTCGGTGTTGAAACGATGGTGCAGCCTGCTGCGCCCGAGAACGTCAAGGCCGATGGCAAGATGCTTTCGTGGGACGCTGTGCCCGACTGTTATTATGCCGTTTATCGCAACAACGGCGACGGCAATGTGGCTACGCTCGTGAAGATTACCTACGACACCGAGGTTGAGGTGCCCGAGAACGGCAACTACTTCGTGACGGCTCTCACCAGGGGCCTGAACGCCGAGAGCATGATCTCTAAGGTCGTGACATGTGGCGAGGGAACATCAGGCATTCCTGACATCACCATGTAAAGGAGGAGCTTTAAAAGCTTTAAATGCGTGTAATTGATTGTTTTTTATTACGTCGCGCAAAGCGCTCGTTGTTTTTTAAACATTAATTATCATTAAACGGCGCGAAGCGCCAAACCCTCAACGAAGTGTTTAAGTTTGGGCACAGTCTTCACATGTCGGAGGCTGTGCCCAAATTGTTTTTCACGCTCAATTTGTGTGGTTGAGGATAATTTCGTATCTTAGCGGCGCAAAAGAACAGAAACAAAGAAAAATAAAAAACAAGAAATATGAACAACGAACAACTGATGCGCAGGGCCATAGCCCTGTCAGAGGAGAGTGTGCGCAACGGAGGAGGACCCTTCGGTGCCGTCATAGCACGTCAAGGCGTCATCGTGGCAGAAGCGTCAAACAGCGTGACCATAGACAACGACCCCACAGCACATGCTGAGGTCAACTGCATACGCCGCGCCGCCGAGCGTCTGCGCACGTTCGACCTCTCGGGCTGCGAGATCTACACCTCTTGCGAGCCATGCCCCATGTGTCTGGGTGCCATCTATTGGGCACGCCTCGACAAGATCTATTATGCCAACGACCGCAAGGATGCCGCCACCATTGGCTTCGACGACGACTTTATCTACAACGAGATACCGCTCAAGCCCGCCGACCGCCACAAACCCATGTTGCCGCTGCTGCGCGAGGAGGCACTGAAGGCTTTCCGCATGTGGGAAGAGAACGACAAGAAAACGGAGTATTAGGCTGCTCATCATTAATGGCATATTTCCGCTCATAGAGCATATTAATGGCCTTTGCTTAGTTAATTTCTTATAAATGTCCATTGTTTGGCGATAAAAACCGTAACTTTGCACATTCTGAAAAAGCTTTTTTAAAGATGTCATGTATTTTGAGTATTGATACGAGCACAAATGTGTGCTCCGTGGCTGTGAGTGAGAACGGCGCCTGCATCTATCACGATGAGGACAAGACCGGCCCCAACCACGCCGAAAAACTGGGAGTGTTTGTTGATCAGGCAATGTCGTTTACCGATAGCCACGCCATACCGTTTGACGCGGTGGCTGTGAGCAGCGGACCAGGTTCTTACACCGGTCTGCGCATCGGCGTGTCCATGGCTAAGGGCATCTGCGTGGGTCGCGACCTGAAGCTCGTCTCGGTGCCTACGCTCGAGCTGCTCTGCGTGCCTGTGCTGCTGCGCCACGACGACCTGGAGGAGAACGCCCTGCTGTGTCCGATGATCGACGCACGCCGCATGGAGGTGTATGCTGCCGTCTATGACCGCTCGCTGCGCGAGGTGCGCGAGACCGGTGCCGACGTGGTGACAGCCGACACATACAAGGAGTTTCTTGACCGCGGACCCGTCTATTTCTTCGGCAACGGTGCGGCAAAGTGTATGGAGGTAATAAACCATCCCAACGCCCACTTGATCGAAGGCATTGAACCCGAGGCAAAGTGGATGTTCCCCTTGGCAGAGAGGCGCATCATGCAAGAGCAGTTTGAGGATGTGGCTTATTTCGTGCCCCACTATCTCAAAGACTTTGTGAGCAAGAAGCCAAAGAGCTTGCTCTGATTTGTTACAAGCAAAAAAAAATTAAGATATGAATATCGAAGGACTCGATTATAACACACAACGCGAGAAGCTCGTTCTGCCTGAGTATGGCCGCGAGGTGCAGAGCATGGTCGACTATGCTGTGGCGCTGACGAACCGTGCCGACAGACAGCGTTGCGCCAACGCTATCGTTGCCATCATGAAGCGCATGTTTCCGCAACCCGCAGAGACAGAGGGCTATGAGCGCAAGCTGTGGGATCATCTCGCTCTGATGAGCGACTTTAAGCTCGACATCGACTATCCCTACGACATTGAAGAGGCAAGAACCATTCAGTCGAAACCGTCGCCCATGCCTTATCCCATGAAGCGCATACCCGTGCGCCATTATGGCAGCATGATGTTCGAGATTTTTGAGAAGCTGAAGGAGCTGCCCGACGGAAATGAGCGTGAGGAGCTGATACGCTTGGCTGCCAACCAGATGAAGCGCGACCTCGTGCTCTGGGGACACGGCTCGTCGGACGACGAGAAGGTGGCATCGGATCTTGCCAACTTCACCGACGGCAAGGTGCAGCTCGACCTCGACACCTTTAAGTTTGACAAGGTCGAGGTGAAGGAGCAGGAGCGCAGACGAGGAAGAAGAAAATAATTGAACAGCAAAAGAAAAAGCAGCAGTGGACTATAACGATTTCTACAAAATAGGAAAGATCGGCAAGCCTCACGGCGTGAAAGGCGAGGTGAGCTTCATGTTTGACGACGACGTGTTTGACCGCACGGATGCCGAATGGCTCATGTTGTCGGTGGACGGCATTCTGGTGCCGTTCTTTCTCGAAGAGTATCGCTTCAAGAGCAACGAAACGGCGCTGGTGAAGTTTTGCGATGTCGACACACAGGATGAGGCCCGCGAGCTGACTGGCTGCGACGTGTTCTTCCCGCGGCATCTCGCCGATGAAGACGAGGGGCACCTCTCATGGGCGCAGATTGTGGGCTACACGCTCGTCGACGCTGCCACAGGACGTGTGGTGGGAGAGATAGAGAGCGTGGACGACTCGACGATGAACCTCCTCTTCCAGGTGCGCACAGCCGACGGCGACGAGGTGCTCGTGCCTGCTCACGAAGAGCTGATAAGAAACATCGACACCGAAGAGCGACGGATGGAGCTTGAGCTGCCCGAAGGTCTGCTCGACCTGTAAGACAAGGCTTGACCACGTTCCTTAAACAAAGATAAAACAATGAAGAAACAACAGATATGCATCTTGGGCTCTACAGGTTCCATAGGCACCCAGGCCCTCGACGTTATTGAACAGCATCCCGACCGCTATGAGGCCTACTGTCTCACCGCCAACAACCGCGTGGACGAGTTGGCAGCACAGGCGAGGAAGTTTAACCCCGCAGCCGTGGTCATTGCCAACGAGGCACATTATGACCGCCTGAAGGAACTGCTTGCTGACATGCCCGACATCAAGGTCTATGCTGGAGCCGATGCGCTGTGCCAGATTGTAGAGGCAGGACCCATCGATATGGTGCTCACCGCCATGGTGGGCTTCTCAGGTCTGGCACCCACCATCCATGCCATCAAGGCGCGTAAGAAGATCTGTCTTGCCAACAAGGAGACGCTGGTGGTGGCAGGCGAGCTGGTGTGCCGTCTGGCAGCAGAGAACCGTGTGCCTATCTTGCCCGTGGACAGCGAGCACTCGGCAATCTTCCAGAGCATCGTGGGCGAGGGTGACAACCCGATAGAGAAAATTCTGCTTACAGCATCGGGAGGACCGTTCCGCAAGTTTACGCTCGACCAGATGCGTGACGTGACTGCCGCCGACGCTCTCAAGCACCCCACCTGGGACATGGGCGCAAAGATCACGATCGACTCGGCATCGATGATGAACAAGGGCTTTGAGGTCATAGAGGCAAAATGGCTCTTTGGCGTGCCTGCCGACAAGATACAGGTGCTTGTCCACCCGCAGAGCATCGTCCACAGCGCTGTGCAGTTTTGCGACGGTGCGGTGAAGGCACAGCTCGGCGTGCCCGACATGCGTCTGCCCATACAGTATGCCTTCTCGTTCCCCGACCGCTTGCCGCTCAACGGCGACCGTCTGGACCTGTTCAAGCAGCCACTCGAGTTTTTTGAACCTGACCTTGAGAAATTCCGCTGTCTGGCTCTCGCCTTCGAGTCGATAAAGCGCGGCGGCAACATGCCGTGCATCGTCAACGCTGCCAACGAGGTGGTGAACGAGGGCTTCCGCAAGGGCCGCTGCTCGTTCCTCGGCATGGGCGAGATCATTGAGAAGACCATGGCCAAGGCCACATTCTCTGCCACGCCCGACTATGACACCTACATAGCGACCGATGCTGAGGCACGCCGCATTGCTGCCGAGCTGATGGCTCAGGCATAGACAGGCTTGCGCTATGCCCCTGCTTCTCAAAGATAAAAAAGAGGATAAAAAATAATAAACAAGTAATAATGGCCTTGCATTCAATTGCTTAAGGCAACCGCTTTTCAACACATGGAAATATTTCTGATCAGATTGCTACAGTTCATGCTGGCAATCTCCATCTTGGTGCTGCTCCATGAGGGTGGCCACTTTTTCTTCTCAAAGCTCTTCGGCGTAAGGGTGGAGAAATTTTATTTGTTCTTTGACCCTTGGTTCCACCTCTTCGAGTTCAAACCCAAGAAGAGCGACACCACCTATGGTGTGGGTTGGCTTCCGCTGGGCGGCTACTGCAAGATCTCTGGCATGATAGACGAGTCGTTTGACACCGAACAGATGAAGAAGCCCGCTGAACCGTGGGAGTTCAGGTCGAAGCCGGCATGGCAGCGACTGCTCATCATGGTGGGCGGCGTGCTCGTAAATTTTGTACTTGCACTCTTCATCTACTCAATGTGTCTGTTCTATTGGGGTGACAACTACATCTCAACGAAGGACATGACGATGGGAATGAAGTTTAACGACGAGGCCAAGGCCCTGGGCTTCAAGGACGGCGACATCATGGTGGGCACAGAGAAAGGCCAGTTTAAGGATTTTGGTGCCGACATGTTCCGCGACCTGTCTGAGGCCAAGCGTGCCGACATCATACGCAACGGCAAGGCCATGTCGGTGGCGCTGCCTGGCGACATCAACCTGTTGGGCATGCTGAAGAGCACGCCTCAGTTTGCGCGTCCCATGATTCCCGCACTTGTAGACAGCATTGTGGTAGGAAGCATTGCGCAGAAGATCGGCTTGCAGAAGGGTGACCGCATCATAGCTGTCAACGGCAAGACGATCGACTCGTACAACGAGTTCACCAACGAGGTGGGACGAAGCCGCGACATGCTTGCAGCAGCGCAGACCCACAAGGACAGCATCAAGGCACGCACCGTGCAGATAAGCTTTGTGAGACAGGCAGCCAACGACACGCTCACTGCCAAGCCCACGCTCACAGAGAAGATGGAGTTTGGATTCGCCGTAAAGCCCCTCATCGACTATTATAAGCCCACCCATGTGGGCTATGGCTTCTTCGAATCGTTCCCCGCAGGTATGAAATATGGATGGGACGTGCTTGCAGGTTATGTGGGCGACATGAAGTATGTGTTCTCTGCCGACGGTGCCAAGTCGCTTGGCGGATTCGGAGCCATCGGCAGCTTGTTCCCGCCCGTGTGGGACTGGCACATGTTCTGGCTGATGACGGCTTTTCTGAGCATCATCCTTGCGTTCATGAACATCTTGCCCATACCCGCGCTCGATGGCGGTCATGTGCTCTTCTTGCTCTATGAGATGATCACGCGCCGCAAGCCTAGTGAGAACTTCATGATCCGTGCCGAATATGTGGGCATTGGTGTCCTCATGCTTCTCATGATCGTGGCAAACCTCAACGACATCTTGCGCTGGCTAGGGTATTTGTAAGGAATTGAGCTTTTATAAACGAATAAAAAGCGAAGTGTAAAATCTGCTTGCGCAGACTGCTGAGACTTTGGCGCTTCGCGTTGTTTTTTAAACATTAATGTTCATTAATGACCCATTAATTGTCATTAATACGCGCTTCTCGCGGGAAATTGATGTTTAAAAAACAGCGCGAAGCGCCAAAATGTTTAGGCTTGCTGAAAAAACTTGAGTTAAAAAAGATTAATGGTTTTCACATAAAAAAATAAAACGAGTAAATTTGTGCTCACTTATAATAACGTTTTCGTTAAGCCAGATGAGCAGAGCCAAGCTTGCTTGAGCTTTGCCATGGCGAGAAAAGGTGCCATGAAATGGAACCGTTTACAAACGCCATTTATATTTCTTAAACTTAAGATACATCTAATAATTTTTATTATGAAAAAACTACAAATTCTGGCAGCAGCGCTGCTCTTCCATTTGGGCTGTTTCGCACAGCAGGCTTTGTTTGACCATGTGTCTGTGCTCTCGCCCGAGGTTAACGACAACAAAACCGTTACCATACGCCTAAGTGCTCCCGAGGCCCGCAAGGTGCAGGTAACGGGCGATTTCCTTCCACCGCGTATCGTGGAAAACTCTCATGGCAAGTTCGAACAGGCCGGCATCGTGGATCTGAAGAAAGACGAGAAGGGCGTGTGGACCTTTACCAGTGACAAGCTCTCGCCTGAGCTTTACTCGTATAACCTTATTGTGGACGGATTGAAGATTATTGACCCGTCAAGCGTCTATATTCAGCGCGACATCACCTCAGAAACAAACATTTTCATCATAACAGAGAAGAAAGGCGACTGTGGCGACCTGTACAGCGTGAACGAGGTGCCTCACGGAAACCTTGAAAAGGTGTGGTATCCGTCGCCCACACTGAAGATGCAGCGCCGCATGACGGTGTATACGCCCGCAGGATATGATAAGGGAAAGAACTATCCCGTGATGTATCTGCTGCACGGCGCCGGTGGCGACGAGAACGCCTGGAGCGAGTTGGGCCGTGCCGCCCAGATCATGGATAACCTCATTGCCGCAGGCAAGGCAAAGCCTATGGTGGTGGTGATGACCAATGGCAACCCCACCTGTCAGGCAGCTCCCGGCGAGTGGTCAGCTGGCATGTATGTGCCGTCGGCTATGGGCATAAAGGGGGTTAAGCCTGCTGCCACGATGGACGAGAGCTTCCCTGACGTGATGAACTATATAGAGAGCCACTATAAGGTGAGCAAGGAAAAATCGCAACGCGCCATTTGCGGTCTGTCGATGGGTGGCGGCCACTCGTTCGACATCTCACGCCGTTTCCCCGACAAGTTCGATTATATAGGCCTGTTCTCTGCCGGCTTTAACGTGGGCGGTGGAGACCGCTCCAGCTTATACGAAAGAATGTCTTCCAACAAGGAGTTTGGTGCACAAATGGCGAAGCTGTTTGCAGGCAAACCAAAGCTCTACTGGATTGGCATAGGCAAGACCGACTTCTTGTATGACATGAATGCCGACCTACGCCACTTCCTTACGGATCACAAATATCCCTACACCTATGTGGAGACCGAGGGAGGACACATCTGGCGCAACTGGCGCCTGTATCTCACCGAGTTTGCGCAGAAACTGTTCAAGTGATTGGTTTGAAACTCATACTCCGTTTTCTCACCATAACCAACATAACAGAACTGTTTGACATGAGATGACGGAACAAGGAAATTGTCGGGAGGCAAAGGAAGAAACCTCCCGACAATTTCCTTTTTTTTATAATAGGAGCTCAAAATTAATCGCTTATATGGATCTTATAAAAAAAGGTTATTGCTTAATATCTGACAAAATGTAGACCTTTATGTCTTATATTTGGGAAATTATTACTAACTTTGGCTCAAAATAATAATATTGTCAGTTATGGAAGACTCAATAAAGCAAATTGGACAACGCCTGAAGGGCCTCCGCGAGGTGCTCGACATCCCTGCTGAAGAGGTGGCAGAGGTGTGTGGCGTGTCGCTCGAACATTACCTTAAGATGGAGGAGGGCAAGGCAGACCCGTCGGTATATCGTCTCTCAAAAATATCGAAACGCTATGGCATTGCCCTTGACGTGCTGCTCTTCGGCGAGGAGCCACGCATGAAAGGCTATTTCCTTACACGTCGGGGCAAGGGTCTGGGCGTTGAACGAAGCAAAGACTATAAGTATCAGAGTCTTGCAAGCGGGTTTCAAGGACGTGAGGTGGATCCTTTCCTTGTGACCGTCGACCCGTTGCCTGGCGATGCAAACCACAACAAGAACTCGCACGCAGGACAGGAGTTTGACTTTGTCTTGAGAGGTGAGCTCGAGATCACCATCGGCGATAAGGTCATGGTTCTGCACGAAGGCGACAGCATCTATTTTGATGCCTCGCAGCAACACTGCATGCGTGCGATAGGAGAGAGCAAGGTGACATTTGTGTGTGTGGTCATTTAAAAAGGCCATTGAACGATTAAGGCCATTGAACGATTTAGACGAATAAACGTTAAAGATGATAGAACGATTCCTGACGCAGACCCATTTTACCTCTGAAGAGGATTGTAGGAAAAATCTGCATTTTAACATACCCGAGAATTTTAATTTCGCCTACGACGTGATGGACGTGTGGGCAGAGGAGCACCCCGATAAGGTGGCACTCATCTGGACCAACGACGAAGGTGAGGAAAAGATTTTTACGTTTGCCGACATCAAACGCGAAAGCGACCAGACGGCATCCTACTTTGCCTCGCTCGGCATTGGACATGGCGACATGGTCATGATTATCCTCAAACGTCGTTATGAGTGGTGGCTTACAATGCTTGCCCTGCATAAGCTCGGTGCCATCGCCATACCCGCCACGCACATGCTCACAAAGCACGACATCGTGTATCGCAACAACCGCGCAAGCGTGAGGGCTATAGTGTGTGTGGGCGAGGAGTATGTGCTCACACAGGTGAGCGAGGCCATGAGCGAGAGTCCGACCGTGCACACTCTTATCTCTGTTGGTCCCGAGGTGCCCGACGGGTTCCACGACTGGCATAAGGAGTGGCAGAACGCTCCTGCCTTTGTGCGCCCCAACCACGTCAACACCAACGACGACACCATGCTGATGTATTTTACCAGCGGAACCAGTGGCGAACCCAAGATGGTGGCTCACGATTTTCTCTATGCTCTCGGACATCTCACCACGGGTGTGTTCTGGCATAACCTCAGCGAAGACAGCATACATCTCACCGTGGCCGACACGGGATGGGGCAAGGCCGTGTGGGGTAAGTTTTACGGACAATGGTTTGCGGGAGCGGCCGTGTTCGTGTTTGACCACGAGAAGTTTACGGCAGAGAAAATATTGCGTAAGATAGAGCAATACCACATCACCTCGTTCTGTGCGCCACCAACGGTCTACCGTTTCATGATTCGTGAGGATTTCTCTCAATATGACCTCTCGTCGCTGCGCTACTGCTGTACGGCGGGCGAGGCACTTAACGCTGCTGTCTATGACAAGTTCTATGAGCTTACGGGCATACGCCTGATGGAGGGCTTCGGCCAGACAGAGACCTGCATGACGCTCGGAACAATGCCGTGGATGACGCCCAAGCCAGGATCTATGGGCAAGCCCAACGCTCAGTATGACATAGACCTCTTGAAGCCCGACGGCACACCGTGTGAGGATGGTGAGAAGGGACAGATTGTGGTGCGTGTGGGCGACGTGAAGCCCCTCGGACTGTTCAAGGGCTACTATCGCGATGACAAGCTCACACGTCAGGCATGGCACGACGGCATCTATTATACTGGCGACATGGCATGGCGCGATGAAGATGGCTACTACTGGTTTGTGGGGCGCATTGACGACGTGATAAAGAGCAGCGGCTACCGCATCGGACCGTTTGAGGTGGAGAGTGCGCTGATGACACACCCCGCCGTGGTCGAGTGTGCCATCACAGGTGTGCCCGACGAAATCCGTGGCATGGTGGTCAAGGCCACCGTGGTGCTGGGCAAGGAGTGGAAAGACAAGGCTGGCGATGAGCTTGTTAAGGAGCTGCAAAATCATGTTAAGCATGAGACAGCACCTTATAAGTATCCGCGCATCATCGAGTTTGTGGACGAACTGCCAAAGACCATCAGCGGCAAGATTCGAAGAGTGGAGATTAGGGAAAAAGACAAGAAATAAACATTCCACATTTGAACAGAATAGTTATAAAGGTGGGCAGCAATGTGCTGACCCGCAACGACGGAAAATTAGATGTCACCCGCATGTCGGCAATCGTAGACCAGGTGGTGTGGCTGAGAAAGCATGGCTATGAGGTCATACTCGTGTCATCGGGTGCCGTGGCAGCCGGACGCGCAGAGCTGCATGTGGGCCATAAGCTCGACAGCGTGGAGCAACGACAGCTGTTTTCTGCCATCGGCCAGGTGAAGCTCACGGGGCTTTATTATGACCTCTTCCGCGAGTATGGCATCCGCATAGGGCAGGTGCTCACCATGAAGGAGAACTTTGCGTCGCGACGTGAATATCTGAACCAGCGCGCATGCATGGGGGTGATGCTTGAGAACGGCGTCATCCCTGTGGTCAACGAGAACGACACGGTGAGCGTGACCGAGCTGATGTTTACCGACAACGACGAGCTGTCAGGACTTATCGCCACGATGATGGGGGCTGAGCGTCTTGTCATCTTAAGCAACATCGACGGCATCTACACGGGCAGTCCTGCAGACCCGCAGTCGAAGCTCATCACAAAGGTGGAGCCTGGTCGCGACCTTAGCGAATATATACAGCAGGAGAAGAGCGGCTTCGGACGCGGCGGCATGACGACCAAATGTAACATTGCCCGCAAGGTGGCTGATGAAGGCATTGAGGTGATAATTGCCAACGGCAAGCGCGACAACATCTTGCGCCTGTTGGTCGAGAACGCTGAAGACACGCCGCATACCACGTTTGTGGCAAACAAACAGGCGGCGTCGGGCGTGAAGAAATGGATCGCTCACAGCGAGAGCTTTGCTAAAGGCATAGTGCGCGTCAACGCCAAGGCTGCCGAGGCGCTGATGGGCAGCCGAGCGGTGAGTCTGCTTATGGTGGGCGTCACTGCCGTTGAAGGCGACTTTGAAGAGGGCGACATCGTGAACATCATTGCTCCTGATGGACGAAAGATTGGTTTGGGACGTAGCGCCTACAGCAACACCGAGGCAACGGCTCTGGTGGGCAAGCACGATGTGAAGCCTATTGTGCATTACGATTATTTGATAGTTAACGAGTTGACGAGTTGATAAGTTGACGAGTTCTTGCTGAAGCAAGCGGCAAAGCCGAGCGGACAAACTAACGGAATTTAAGAAGATGGACGCAGAAAACATAAAGATATTTGAACAGGTGAAGGCGGCAAGCACCACGCTTGCTGCCATTGATGACGATACAAAAAACAAGGTGCTGCTGGCTGTGGCCGATGCCATTGCCGACAACGCACACGCCTTGCTCGATGCCAACGCCAACGATCTGGAACGCATGGACAAGGCGAACCCTCTGTATGACCGACTGATGCTCACCCCTGAGCGGCTTGAAGGCATTGCTGCCGACATGCGTCATGTGGCAACGTTGCCATCGCCCCTCGGCCATGCGCTCTCTCAGCGCACGTTGCCTAACGGCCTGCGTCTGCGCAAGGTGAGTGTGCCGTTCGGTGTGATCGGCATAATCTATGAGGCACGCCCTAACGTTAGCTTCGATGTGTTCTCGCTTTGTTTCAAGAGCGGCAACGCCTGTGTGCTCAAGGGCGGCAAGGATGCCGACAGCAGCAATAGAGCCATCATCGAAGTCATTCATAAGGTGCTGCGCCAGCAAGGAATAAGCACCGATGTGGTGCGCCTGTTGCCCGCCACACATGAGGCAACGGCTGACATGCTGAACGCTGTGGGATATGTTGACCTCTGCATTCCGCGTGGAGGAAAAAAGCTCATCAGCTTTGTGCGCGACACGGCTCGTGTGCCGGTCATCGAGACGGGTGCCGGCGTGGTACATGCCTACTTTGACAAGGATGGCGACCTCGACATGGGGCGCCGCATCATCACCAATGCCAAGACACGCCGCGTGAGTGTGTGCAACGCTCTCGACACGCTCGTCATCCATAGCAGCCGACTCGCTGATCTGCCTGCCCTTGTTGCCGACATGGCCGGAAAGCATGTTGAGATATTTGCCGGCAGACGGGCTGCCGCAGCTCTTAAAGACTATCCTTATATAAAAGAGGTGAAAGCAGACGAGGAGGACAGCGTCTTCAGCACCGAGTTTATGGATTATAAGATGGGTGTGAAGACGGTCGACTCGCTCGATGAGGCGCTTGCCCATATCGCACGCTTTGGCTCTGGACACAGCGAGTGCATAATAACCGCCGATGCCGATGCCGCTCACCACTTCCAACAGGTGGCTGACGCAGCCTGTGTCTATTGGAACGCTCCTACCAGCTTTACCGATGGTGCGCAGTTCGGGCTTGGTGCCGAGATAGGCATAAGCACGCAAAAGCTTGGCCCACGCGGTCCTATGGGGCTTGAAGAAATCACTACTTATAAGTGGCTGATTGAGGGTGAAGGACAGATACGGAGTTAAGTGAAGAGTGAAGAGTGAAAAATCCTTTTGCTTTGCTTTTTAAGTGAAAACAATATAATTAAGAAAAGAGTGGGGATGTTAAGGGAAATGTAGAGAAGAGATGTAGAGAACGGCTTTTAAGTAGTAAGGCAAATCTCCTTGTCTACTCGTCTCCTTGTCCACTCGTCCGCTCGGCTTTGCCGCTTGCTTCAGCAAGAACTATAAAATAAAAAAAAGATGAATACATTTTTCAACGTCAACGACCTCGGCAACCTGCAGCAGGCATTGGCTGAGGCACAGGAAGTGAAGAACAACCGTTTCGGCTTCCAGCATCTGGGCAAGAACAAGACCTTGCTCATGATTTTCTTTAACAACTCGTTGCGCACACGCCTCTCAACACAGAAGGCGGCCATGAACCTCGGCATGAATGTTATCGTGCTCGACGTGAACGCCGGTGCGTGGAAACTGGAGACAGAACGCGGCGTCATCATGGATGGCGACAAGAGCGAGCATCTGCTTGAGGCCATTCCCGTGATGGGCAGCTATTGCGACCTTATCGGCATACGCTCATTTGCCGGGCTTACAGACCGTGAGTTCGACTATGCCGAGACCATCGTCAACCAGTTTGTAAAATACAGCGGCCGCCCAGTCTTTGCCATGGAGACGGCTACCGTGCATCCGCTTCAGGCTTTCGCTGACCTCATAACCATTGAGGAGCACAAGACCGTGGCGCGTCCTAAGGTGGTGCTGTCATGGGCTCCCCATTGCCGCGCGTTGCCTCAGGCTGTGCCCAACTCGTTTGCCGAATGGATGAATGCTGCCGATGTCGACTTTGTGGTGACACATCCCCACGGCTATGAGCTTGACCCCAAGTTTGTGGGCAATGCTCGCGTTGAGTATGACCAGATGAAGGCGCTTGAGGGTGCCGACTTTGTTTATGCCAAGAACTGGAGTTGCCCAGGCGTGGCCAATGCTGCCGACTATGGAAAGATCTTGAGCAAAGACATGTCGTGGACCATCGATGCCGCCCACATGGCTGTGACCAACAACGGCAAGTTCATGCACTGTCTGCCTGTGCGCCGCGGTCTCATCGTTACCGACGACGTGATAGAGAGCCCCAACTCGCTCGTCATACCCGAAGCCGCCAACCGCGAGATCTCTGCCGAGGTGGTAATCAAGCGCATGCTTGAGTCTCTTTAATGTCACCGCTCTCCACACCAAGGTCTCTGTTTTGTTGAGGCCCTTGGCGTGAAGTGTAAGGCGGCGCTTCGTTAAGCATACGAGTGCATGCCGCTGAGAAAATAGTTTACACCGAAATAGGTCATCAACACGCTGAGGAAGGCCAGTAACATGTAGATGTGCATGTGCTGCGCCTTCCTCAGCCATTTTATGTCGGCATGAAGAGGGGCAGAATAGATAAGCATCGTTATAAGAGCCCAGGTTTCTTTCGAGTCCCAGCTCCAGTAGCGTCCCCAACTTACGTTTGCCCAGATGGCACCGATGAAGATGCCGATGGCAATGAGCGCCACGGCAGGGTAGAGCAGAAACTGTGAGAGGGCGGCAAGCTGTTGCTCCTTCTCCTCCTGCTTGCGGTGGTGGGCAATGAGACCTTGCAGACCGATGAGTGCCGTCAGTCCGAACAGGGCGTAGGAGAACATGATGACCATGACGTGGACCGAGAGAAGCGGCGACTGCAACACAGGCATGAGTTGTGTTATTTGCGGATTGCCGTCGGTTATCATTGCCACGAGCAAGGCAAACGATGAGAGCAACGGACCGAACCGCTTGACGGGCAAGAAACGTTTCTGCATGACGAGGGTGACGATGAGCGTTGCCCACGCCATAAACTGCATGGTCTCGTAGCCGTTTGACATGGGCAGATGGCCCGATACATACCAACGCAGGACAAGCAACAGGGTGGTGTGTATGAGCATAACCCATGTGAGCACGCTGCTCACGAGGCGCGTCTTCTTCTGTTTCCCGTTGTTGAGGCTAAGCGTCGACACGATGGCAAGCACCAGCGAGAGGGTGAGATAAAGCATGACGGGTAGACGCTGGGCGTTTGTCTTGTTGTAAAATGTTTCGGTGTAGATGCGAAACTTTGTCGGCACGACCGCCTTGCCCCTCACATGCTGGTAGCTGTAAATTTTCTTTGCTATCTCCTCGGCACGGGCTTTGTCGCCCGTTATGATGCTCTCGGCAAGATAGTCCATCGACTTTTTTATAAACACCAGTTCCTTTTCGTTGAGCTTTAGGTTGCCGAGCGGCTGACCCGGCGCAAACCATTGCATGTGACCCTGCTTGCCGGCATAAGGAAACATCTTAAGCATCTCGCCGCCATAAAGCATGCGTATGATGTTAAACTTCTCGTCGGCATCGCGCAGCTGCTTCTGTAGCTTTGTGTCGCCGTCTTTATAGGCTTTCTTCAGCGGGGCATCGAGTTTATAATTGTTGTAGTTGTCCCAGAAATCGTCAAACGAAGCCCATTTGCCGTTGATGCCGAGAAGCTCTTGTGCTTTCTTTTCTTTTATCTCTATCATCTTCACCGTTTCCCAGTAGGGCACGTCGAAGATCCATCCTGCAAACACCTGGTTTGAGGAGAGACCATCCCATGTAGGCTTGCCGCAGAGCTTTGTTACGAAGCTTGTGGCAACGGTGTTTATGGGGGTGATGCGGCTGTTGTAAAGCACGCATATCTTGCCGAAGTCGTCGGCAATGAAGTTTCAAAAAGTAACACAATACTCACTTTTTATGAAATTTTAAAGCTATTTTTGTTAATTGAGTGTCAAAAGGCTCTTCGCTTACCCATATTTGGGTATTTCCTAAGCAGAAACAAGTGGGCTTTTCATGGCTGAAAGTAGGTAATAGTGGGTTTTTAGCAATCTTGTTAAATCAATCTGTGAAAAAAAAGAGCTTTTGATGCGTTGGCTTACGACATCAAAAGCTCTTTTGGCTGTTTTGAAAGGTTTAGAACTGCAGAATCCTTACTTGTTCTTTATTGTTTGCAGCAGGATGTGGAAAGCAGGATGGCACATGTCGCCATGGTTGTGGCCGTCAATCTTGTACAGGCTTGTGGCTTTGTGCCCACAGAGCTTCATCATGCGCCACATATAAGCGTTCTCTTCATAGCGTCCGAACAGCTCGGTTTCGGCATCGCCCGTTATAAGCACGAGGGGAGGACAGTTGGGACGCACATGGTAGAGAGGTGCGAAGCGGTCGACAAGTGGTTGCAGATTGCCGATGCCGTTCATGTCGCGATAGGCGAAATGACTGATCATCTGTCCGCTGAAGGGCACAAGGGCTTTTATGCTGTCTGCATCGACCCCATAGCGTGTGAGCCATTGTTTGTCGAGGCCAAGCATCGTTGTGATGTAGCCACCGGCCGAATGGCCCGACACATAGATGCGCCGGGTGTCGCCACCATAGTGTGCCACGTTCTTGAACACCCATGCCACGGCGGCCGCACAATCGTCCAGACACTCGTCAATCTTTACCCGTGGCAGCAGACGATAGTTTACTGCCACAACGGTCAGCCCCTTCTCCTTCAGCTCATCGGGAACATATTTTGAGCCGCCTGTCAGTCCGCCTCCATGAAACCATACCACCACGGGCGCTGTGCGTGCCGTGTCGTTATAGTAGACATCCAGACGGCAACGCTCAGCGACATACTGGTATGTCGATGTCTTGTAGGCAATGTTTTCTACGGTCTTATAGTGCGTCTTGTTGGCAGCTGATGTGTGCAAGCCAAACAAGAGGAGCATTAAGAAAATTAATTTTATTGTTCTCATGATTGTGAAAATGATTTTTTGTGGTTGTGTTTAGCTATGCAAAGTTAATAAACAATGAGAAAATCTTTTTTCTTTATCTTACAAAAATCATCGGGTTTTATACTTTTGACCTGTTTCTTACATCTTTTGGCTTGTTTGTGTTAGCCGTTACTGGCTTTTATGCTTAATTTTGCCGACAATTAAAAACTTAAAAAACATACAATTATGAAACTCATTACTGCATTATTTGCCTCTCTCGTCTTTTCGTCAACAGCTGTCGCGCAACCTTTGGCACCATTCCTCGGTGCTTCTATGACAGCCCGTCATGGCTCATCTCTTGCCCCCATAGCCCATGAGAAGCAGATAGCCTATGCCGACCCGACCATCGTGCGAGTAGGCTCAACCTTCTATCTCACAGGTACGGCCAGCAAAAGACCTCAAGGCTTTTCGGTGCTCAAATCGAAAGACCTGAAGACATGGACTCCCGTGGGACGGCTCCTCACAGAGGGCAAGCAGGTGTATGGCAACAAGGGGTTCTGGGCTCCACAGTTTTACAAAAACGGCAAGACATGGCAGCTGGCCTATACTGCCAACGAGCAGGTGGCGGTGGCTGAGGCGCCAAAGCTCACGGGACCATACACCCAGAAGCTGGTCAAGCCGGTCGATGAGTCTGCCAAGAACATAGACCCCTTTGTCTTTACCGATGACGACGGCAAGTCGTATCTCTTCCATGTGAGGTTCAATAATGGCAACTTCATCTGGGTAGCCGCATACGATAAGAACACCCAGACCATAGACCGTAACACTCTCCAGCGCTGTCTTGACAACACGCAGGCATGGGAGAACACGACCGATTATCCGTCGGCACCGATCATGGAAGGTCCAACGGTCATCAAGCACAAGGGCAAGTATTATCTTTTCTATTCGGCCAACCATTTTATGAGCCGCGACTACGCCGTGGGCTATGCCGTTGCCGACTCGCCCCTCGGTCCGTGGAAGAAACCCAACGACAATCGCATAATTCATCGTTCCACTGTAGGCGAGAACGGATCAGGACATGGCGATGTGTTTGACGACAGCAAGGGCAACATCTTTTATGTTTATCATGTTCATCATTCTGACCATGCCGTCTCGCCGCGTCTCACCCGCATCGTCCCTCTCCATTTTGTTCCGTCTGCCGATGGCTTTGACCGTGTGGAGGTGAAACGTGAAGAGGTCATCGTGCCGATAGTGAAAACGGATGGGAAGAAATAACAACATCGGGCTAATTTGATGGCTTTTCTACATGATATTTTTCATGATTCTTTAAGATATTTTTCGATTTTTCGTTTAAACATTTGATATTTAATGGTTTGTGATAATTGTAAAGAAATCTGTGCACGTTTTTCAAGCGACTTTTGTTTAATTTGTGCACGTTTTTCAAGCGACTTTTTGTATGGCTCTGCCACTTTTTCAAGCGACTTTCTGTTGCAAAGATAGAATAAATTAACGAAAAGACAATGATTTTGATGCGTTTTTATTGATAAAACAGAGAATCTTATGAAACAAAAAGCGCTTTCAAGATATTCCTTGCTCTTATAATCATAAACCAATACCTTTGCAATGTCACATTTTTAACAACCTTGTTTAAAACAACCTTGTTTAAAAGGATATTTTTTCTTAACTTTGTATAAGATAGGCTGCACCTCTGCAAAGATTGCAAGCAAGCTTGCATCTCTGCTCTCGGTTTAAATTAATCTTCATCCATAAAATTTCAAGGTTATGGCAAACAATTTTGAAGCACCTTTTGTGTTTGGCGTTCGTGTTGAAGTCGACACCTTTACCGACCGTAAGGAAGAAACGCAACGTTTAAAGGCTAATTTCATGTATGGCGTGAACACGATTCTTATATCTCCGCGCCGTATGGGTAAAACATCGCTCGTTGACAAGGTGTGCTCGCTTGTGGAGAGCGAGAACATCAGGATAGCGCGTATCGATGCTTTCGGCTGTCGTTCTGAAAACGATTTCGTAAATGCCTTTGCCACGGCTGTGGTGCGCGCCACCTCGAGCCGTTGGGAGGAGTGGATGGAGAACGCAAAAGTGTTTCTAAGTAGGTTTGTGCCAAAGATAAGCTTTGGACAAGACCCGTTGAACGATTTTTCCATCTCGTTAGAATATAATGCAAGCAACAGCACAACTGAAGAGGTGTTGCAACTGCCAGAACTGATAGCCAAAGAGAAAGGATTCAGGATAGTGGTCTGCATTGATGAGTTTCAGCAGATAGGTGACTTTGCTGATTCGCTAACCTTTCAAAAGAAGTTGCGTGGTATATGGCAGTTGCAGACGCATGTCTCTTATTGTCTTTATGGCAGCAAGAAACACATGATGGAACAAATGTTTCAGGACCAAAGCTATCCGTTCTACCGTTTTGGCGATTTGTTTTATCTTAACAAAATAAGTGAGGCCGACTGGGTGGCTTACATCTGCGAGCGTTTCGAGGTGACGGGTAAACATATTTCTGAAGAACTGGCCCGCGAGATATGCACCGTGACCGACCGCTATTCGTCTTATGTGCAGCAGTTGGCTTGGCTGGTATGGCTGAAAACGCAACATGAGGCAACGGAGAGCGACGTGCAATATGGCATAGACCGCTTGCTCGATGCCTGTGAGCCGTTGTTTATCCAGCAAACCGAAGACCTGTCTGCCTATCAGATGAACTTCCTGCACGCCTTGGTTAACGGCATACACACTGGCTTCACGCAATCAGAGATCCTAAAAACTTACCGCTTAGGCACAGCTGCCAATGTCACAAGGTTGAAGAAAGCCCTGATAGAAAAAGACCTCGTCTGCCTTTCTGCTCCCAAACATCTTGAGCTAAGCGATCCCATCCTTGCCCTATGGCTGAAGCGAAGGGTTTGGAGGGAGTGATGTGGATTGATTGAACGGAGGGACTTAACGGTTTTAGCCAATGGCCATGTTTGCGCTTCATAAGTGTTATGTTTATGCTTCATAAAAGGCATGTTTACAATCTTCAAGTGATGATGTTAGGCTTGCAAACATGCTTTGCAAAGGATAAAAAAACATCGAAAAGGGAGCATTTTTACCCCAATTTTGCATAAATATACAGAATGACAGAAAGATAGCAAACAAAGCCTTGCTCTTTCATAATGCACAAAATTATAGTTAGAATTAAATCACGAATTGTTAATAGCTCTTAAATACACCCCTGCTTTGTCATTAAGCCTCTTTGAGGTCGTCAAAGAGGCTTAATGAGGCTGTCAAAGAGCCTCTTTGACAACGCAATAAAGGCACTTTCATTTTGTCAAATGGGCTTAATGGAAAACTGAATAAATATACGGTCTGAAGTGCATATTTATGCATTGAATGAGGTTGCTGAATTTATTTCATGACCACCAGATATACCGTGCCGTATCTGGTTCTTTTGCTCTTCAGTCTATCGATAGTGAGACATTCTCATTTTTCCACATCGTCGGTTGGCTCAAAAAACCTCCTGATCCGTCTTTTTACCGTAGCGTGGCATGGGTGACATTAGGTGACATTAGGTGACATTAGAAAAAGCCCCTAATGTCACCCGTAAACACCTGATTATCAAACGGCTATCTTGTATGGTGACAATAGTGACATTATTTTGAAGAAAAAAAATTCATATAAGCGTGGAATGAATGAAAAATCGCTCATATCTTGCTTTTTTAGGGCAAAGATATGAGCGATTCGGCAGTGGGGAAAAGACAAATATTAAAATAGACACATGTATAAATCACCAAGCTGTTGTTATGCTTCAGTTGGCCAAAAACCACTTTGAGGAAGTTGCAATTGAAGCAAATCAACCTCCTTCAGTAATTTCTATGAATGCACAATTAATTGATGAAGTTCAGAAGTATTTGGAGCCAAATTTAGATTGAGACATGCTACAAAAAGAACTTGAAAAAAAGTAATGTAGAAGCCTTGATGAATAAAACATCAGGGCTTTTTATCTACTTCTGATAAGCCGCATTATCAGTACGAGTTGCCAAGTGGATGGTGTTTTACTACTATAGAAGAGTTATTGATTAATCGTGACGGGGAAAGGAAGCCTGTATCATCCGCAATTCGTAGTAAACAGAAAAACAAAGTTTATAATTACTACGGCGCTGCAGGAATTATAGACAAAGTCAACGGATTTATTTTTGATGAAAGATTATTGCTTATTGGAGAGGATGGAGCGAATTTGTTATCACGAAGCAAAGACAATGCTTTTTTTGCTGAAGGAAAATATTGGGTGAACAATCACGCTCACGTGTTGGATGCAACAGATAAGAATCTGCTTGATTTTGTAGCTATTGTAATTAATGCTATGAAATTGGATGATTATATTACAGGCTCTGCGCAGCCTAAATTATCACAAGATAATCTGAATAAAATTCCAATTGCGCTGCCGCCACTTCAAGAACAAAAAAGAATTGTCAAAGAAGTTAATCATTGGTTTTCTTTGGTAGATTGTATTGAATGCAATAGGGATGATCTTCAAAATACAATAAAACAAACAAAATCAAAGATTTTAGATTTGGCAATACACGGCAAACTCGTCCCCCAACACCCTACAGACGAGCCTGCTGCAGAGCTATTAAAGCGCATCAATCCCAAGGCTGAAATCACTTGTGATAACGGGCATTATCAGAAGTTGCCCGAAGGATGGGTGATTACATCGATATCTGAGATGTGTGAAAATATCAATGGGTTGTGGAAAGGTAAGAAGGAGCCATTTGTGAAAGTTGGCGTAATACGCAATGCCAATTTTACAAAGGATTTTAAATTGGATTACTCAAAAATTGAATACATTGATGTTGAAGAACGAGCTTTCAAAAAACGTCATCTTTTGAATGGCGATTTGATTGTGGAGAAATCTGGTGGTAGTGATAATAATCCTGTAGGACGTGCTATTTTGTATGAAGGTAAAGATGCTATCTTTTCTTTTAGCAATTTCACGATGGTGTTAAGAATTCACTATAAAGATGTTCTTTCTTATAAGTATTTGTACTATTATATTATGGACAAATATCAGAAAGGAGAAATGAGATTAATGCAAACCCAAACAACAGGATTGCATAATCTCATTCTCGATAAATATCTTGATATTCCGTTGTGTCTTCCACCGTATCAAGAACAACAACGCATAATCAACAAAATAGAAGAAATATTTGGTGTTTTAGATTTAATAATGGAGAACCTATAGATTCTCCATTATTGTATCAAGGATTGTAAATGTTTGGTTTATGGCATTTACAATCCTTTTTTGTTCTTCGTATGGAGGCAAAGGAAAAAACATTTCATTAAAATCACTACTGTTAAATCCTGCTTGCGCCGTCCTTGATATTTCTTTAAGTCTGCCTTGATACAAGTCAGACAAATAATAATAGTAAGCAAAATCTTTGAATATAACATTAGGATATTTAAAAATAACCTTTGCCATTGCTACATTATATGCGCCTGTTTCAGCATGAAAAACCTTTCCTAAAGAACCACCATAACGAGCTAATAAAATATCTCCCTTTTCTGTCCGTTTTGATGCTAATTCTTCAGGAATATAAACAGGTATCGGATTATCTCCGTAATCTCTAATCTGATATAATCTTATGTAATTATCTTTAGGAACAGAAATGAAATGATTTTTTGCAGGTTGGGACCCTCCTGATATTTCCAATATATCATTATGTCCACACCACCCCCATGATTTAGGTATCTTAAATGGCAACTTCTGATAATGCCCGTTATCAGATGTGATTTCCGCATTAGGATTGATACGCTTGAGCAATTCGGTGGCTGGCTCGTCCGTAGGGTCTTGTGGTACGAGCTTGCCGTGAATGGCGAGGGTAAGAATTTTTGATTTAGCTTTCTTTATTGTTCTTTGCAAATTATCTTTGTTTTTCTCAATGCAATCGACTAATGATAACCAATGTTCTATGCCTTCTACAATCCTGCTTTGTTCTTGTTTTGGAGGTAAAGGGATTAAAGTTGAGACTATCTTTTCTTTGGAGATGTTCGGCTGTGCTCCTCCACCACCCATAGCTATAAACTTTTCTCGATTGGCCAAAAGAAAATAAAACAAATACATTTTCTTTACCAAATAGTCAGTACAGGCACAACAGGCTTGATTTGTAGTAGCAGGAAATGAAAGAATGCCTACTTTACCTATTGTTGCACCATACATAGCTATTAAAACGCTATCCTTCGGATTGAGTTTAACAGATGTTTCTTTTAAAGCTGTTTCTGTAATGTATTCAGGAATATCTGAGATATATCCATCATTTAAGTCACCAGTTTTGAGCCAAGGTATATTCCCTCCATAATAATCTTTTCTTAGCCGACTCGGGGTGGCTCCAGACTGCCAGTTTCCTATTTCCCCCAATGTCGTCCACACCCATGAACTCGGCACTTCAAACGGCACATTCTCATAATGCGGCTTATCAGAAGTTGCCTTAGCCTTCTTAGGGCGTTTGATTTTGCCTTCCTTGATAAGGCGTTCTTTCTCATCACGGATGCGCTCGAGGAGCACTGATGCAGGCTCATCGTTAGGGTCTTGCGGTACAAGTTTGCCATGTATCGCAAGGTCAAGTATCTTTTGGCGTAATGCTTTCGTATTCATTTGTTATTTCTTTTTCGGTTTGTCTTCAGTTAAAAAGAATTGGCAAAACTCTCTTAACTGCTGTTGCATTTGTTCCTGTGGTATCAAGATGCGCTTATACTCAGCAATCATTGTCGGATTCATGCTACGACTCATGGCATGCTCAATAACCACCTTGTATGCATCGGGGCAAAACACAACACATTAGGAAATTGTCCAGATGCCGTCTGGACAATTTGTATTATTATCTATTATGTTGCTTGCCATTTTATCAATCCTCGGCAATGCCTCCCAACAACTTCTCTAACTCGCATACCGCCTTACTGATGCTTTGACTTTGATCCTTGATGCTTGCCATAAGTTCAGCGAGTGTGTGCTGCTCTTCCTCGCCCCCCTGTTTGATCCAAGTGATATCGAGTGAAGTCTTGTCACGGGCGATGAGCTCTTCAACAGGGTATTTGCGCCAACGTCCTGACGGATTACTCT